>Ga0209344_10000173_pt1 | contig 134559 bp, 144 predicted proteins | sample Cruoilmetagenom6_FD_187293 | JGI IMG/M metagenome (GOLD analysis project Ga0209344, IMG submission 187293) | Oil polluted marine microbial communities from Coal Oil Point, Santa Barbara, California, USA - Santa Barbara Oil Seep Sample 6 (SPAdes)... | ecosystem: Environmental > Aquatic >... | reverse complement strand
GGGCGACAACGTGACCGTTGATGTTGAACTGATCGTGCCGATTGCCATGGAAGAGAAGCTCCGCTTCGCTATCCGTGAAGGTGGCCGCACAGTCGGTGCCGGTATCGTCGCTTCGATCATTGAATAATAACAAGTGAAAGTCGGCGCGCATCCCGGTTTGTCGGGGTGCGCGACCTGCTCACACGAACAAGGACTAGTCGAATGAACGGCCAGAATATCCGCATCCGCCTTAAGGCGTTTGATCACCGGGTTCTCGACGCTTCCACGCGTGAGATTGTTTCGACCGCCAAGCGGACCGGTGCCGGCGTACGCGGACCCGTTCCGCTGCCGACTCGAATTGAGAAGTTTACGGTCAACCGTTCGCCGCACATCGACAAGAAGAGCCGCGAACAGTTCGAGATACGCACCCACAAGCGCCTTCTCGATATCGTTGACCCGACACCACAGACAGTGGACGCGCTTATGAAGCTCGATCTGGCTGCTGGTGTGGATGTGGAAATCAAGCTCTAAGGCGACTTCGCCAAGAGCTAAACTTCAAGAGGCTTTGAGGGCAGGGGCCCGAACAAGCCACTTTGAGAGGAACGAACCGATGCGTTCAGGTGTGATTGCACAGAAGATTGGTATGACCCGTGTCTATAGTGATGACGGTGACCATATCCCTGTGACTGTTCTCAAGTTGGAGAACTGCCAGGTTGTTGCCCAGCGGACTGAAGAGAAGAACGGCTATAGCGCCGTTCAGCTCGGAGCCGGTATGGCCAAAGTTAAGAATACGTCCAAGGCATTGCGTGGTCACTTTTCCATCGCACAAGTTGAGCCAAAGGCCAAAGTCGTTGAATTCCGCGTTTCTTCGGACAACATGATCGACATCGGTCAGGAAATCACTGCCGAGCATTTCATTGCCGGTCAGTTGGTTGATGTTTCCGGGATCACGCAGGGCAAGGGCTTCGCCGGCGCCATGAAGCGGCACGGTTTTGGTGGCCTTCGTGCGACCCACGGCGTTTCGGTCTCGCACCGTTCGCTTGGTTCAACCGGCATGTGTCAGGATCCAGGCAAGGTGTTCAAGGGCAAGAAAATGGCCGGTCAGATGGGTAATACCCGCGTGACCACCCAAAATCTTGAGATTGTTTCCACTGATGCCGATCGTGGCCTCATCCTCGTCAAGGGCGCAGTCCCCGGCTCCAAGGGTGCCTGGATTGTTGTTCGCGACGCCATCAAGTCCGGTACACCGGCCGACGCCCCGCGTCCTGCGGGACTGCGTGCCGCTGTTGCAGCTGCTCAAGCTGCCAGTGTTGCCGAAGCATCGAATGAGGGAGCCTGATCATGGATCTCACTGTCACTACACTTGAAGGCAAAGACGCCGGGAAGATTTCTCTTTCTGATAACGTCTTCGGTCTTGAGCCACGTCAGGATCTCCTGCAACGTGTTGTTCGCTGGCAGCTTGCCAAGCGTCAGCAGGGTGGCCACAAGACGCTCGGCCGTTCGGAAATCTCGCGTACCGGCGCCAAGATGTTCAAGCAGAAAGGCACAGGTCGTGCCCGTCACCATGCTGCAAGCGCTCCACAATTTCGTGGCGGTGGTCGTGCTCATGGGCCTGTTGTTCGCGACCATGCCCATGAACTGACCAAGAAGATCCGTGCATTGGGTTTGCGTCATGCGCTCTCAGTCAAGGCGCGCGCTTCTGATCTGATCATCGTTGACAGCCTCAATGCTTCCGACTCCAAGACCAAGGCATTGATCGCATCGCTCGGCAAACTTGGCATCGACAACGCTTTGTTCATTGGCGGCGCTGAGTTGGACACCAACTTCCGCCTCGCGGCCAAGAACATCCCGAATGTTGATGTTCTTCCGGTCCAGGGCATCAACGTTTACGACATTCTGCGCCGCGGCAAGCTGGTCTTGTCGAAGGATGCGATCGCAGCCCTCGAGGAGCGCTTCAAATGACCGATCTTCGCCACTACGACGTAATCGTATCACCTGCGATCACAGAAAAAGCCACTTTGGCTTCTGAACAAAACCAGGTTGTCTTCAACGTTGCCCGCACTGCCTCCAAGCCGGAAATCAAGGCTGCCGTGGAAGCGCTGTTTGGCGTTAAGGTAACTGCGGTCAACACTCTGCTTCGTAAAGGCAAGGTCAAGCGGTTCCGCGGCCATGTCGGCAAGCAGGTTGATGTCAAGAAGGCGTATGTAACATTGGCCGATGGCCAGTCGATCGACGTCACCACCGGTCTTTGAGGCCGGACTAACAAGCCCTCAAAGGGAACGGAAACATGGCACTGAAAAAATACAATCCGACGACACCTAGCCAGCGACAGCTGGTTATCGTCGACCGTTCGGGCCTCTACAAGGGTAAGCCAGTCAAAAGCTTGACCGAAGGCTTGACGCGTAATGGTGGCCGTAACAACACTGGCCGCATCACTGCGCGCCGGATCGGTGGTGGTGCCAAGCGCACATACCGCATTATCGATTTCAAGCGTCGCAAGTTTGATGTTGAAGGCACTGTTGAGCGTCTGGAATATGACCCTAACCGGACAGCATTTATCGCTCTGATCAAATATGACGATGGCGAGCAGGCCTACATCATTGCTCCTCAGCGGTTGGCTGTCGGCGACAAGGTTATCGCTTCCAACAAAGCCGCTGACGTCAAGCCGGGCAATGCGATGCCGCTGCAGTTCATGCCGGTCGGTACGATTGTTCACAACATCGAGATGAAGCCGGAAAAGGGTGGTCAGATTGCCCGTTCCGCTGGCGCTTACGCGCAGTTGGTCGGTCGCGACCAGGGCATGGCCATCTTGCGTCTGAATTCTGGCGAACAGCGTTTGGTTCAGGGCCTCTGCCTTGCCACCGTTGGCGCCGTATCCAATCCGGATCACCTAAACATCAATGACGGTAAAGCCGGTCGCACCCGTTGGCGCGGCAAACGTCCTTCCGTTCGCGGTGTTGCCATGAACCCGGTCGATCACCCCCACGGCGGCGGCGAAGGCCGTACCTCGGGCGGTCGCCACCCGGTTAGCCCTTGGGGCAAGCCGACAAAGGGCAAGCGCACCCGTTCCAACAAGGCGACCGACCGCTTCATCATGCGTTCGCGTCACCAGCGCAAGAAATAAGAGAGGACGTCGAATATGGCTCGTTCAGTTTGGAAAGGTCCGTTTGTTGACGGCTTTCTTCTCAAAAAGGCTGAGAAGGTGCGCGAAGGCGGCCGCAATGAAGTGATCAAAACGTGGAGCCGTCGCTCCACTATTCTGCCGCAGTTCGTCGGACTTACGTTCGGTGTCTACAACGGTAACAAGCATATTCCGGTTTCTGTCTCTGAAGAGATGGTTGGCCAGAAGCTTGGCGAATATTCGCCGACCCGGACCTATTATGGTCACGGTGCGGACAAGAAAGCGAAGAGGAAGTAGCAATGGGCAAGGCAAAAACACCACGCCGGCTCAACGATAACGAGGCTCAGGCTGTTGCGCGCACAATTCGCGTCAGCCCGCAGAAACTCAATCTTGTTGCTGCTATGATCCGTGGCAAAAAGGTCGAGCAGGCTTTGGCTGAACTCGAATTTTCGCGCAAGCGTATCGCTGGCACTGTTCGCAAGACGCTGGAATCAGCTATTGCAAACGCTGAAAACAACCATGACCTCGACGTCGACGCCCTAGTGGTTGCTGAAGCCTTTGTTGGCAAGTCGATTGTCATGAAGCGTTTCCACGCTCGTGGTCGCGGTCGCTCGTCGCGAATTGAAAAGCCGTTCTCACACCTGACCATTGTTGTGCGTCAGGTTGAAGAGCAAGGGGAGGCCGCATAATGGGTCAGAAAATTAATCCAATCGGTTTCCGCCTCGGCATCAACCGTACCTGGGACAGCCGCTGGTTTGCCGACAACGCCGAATATGGCCAGCTTCTTCATGAAGATTTGAAGATCCGGAAATACTTGAACCGTGAGCTGAAGCAGGCTGGTATTTCCAAGGTCGTTATCGAACGTCCTCACAAGAAGTGCCGCGTCACTATCCATGCTGCCCGTCCTGGCCTGATTATCGGCAAGAAGGGCGCGGATATTGAGAAGCTGCGCCGCAAGCTGCAGGAAATGACCAATTCGGAAACACACCTCAACATTGTTGAAGTGCGCAAGCCCGAAGTTGACGCCACACTGGTGGCTCAGTCGATCGCCCAGCAGTTGGAGCGCCGTATCGCGTTCCGTCGTGCCATGAAGCGTTCAGTCCAGTCGGCCATGCGTTTGGGCGCGGAAGGTATCCGTATCACCTGCGGCGGCCGCCTTGGTGGCGCTGAAATCGCTCGGACCGAATGGTATCGCGAAGGTCGTGTGCCATTGCACACTCTGCGTGCTGATATCGATTATGGTACCGCTGAAGCAAAGACCGCCTACGGCATCTGTGGTGTCAAGGTCTGGATCTTCAAGGGCGAAATCCTCGAACACGATCCCATGGCCTCCGAGCGCCGCGCCACTGAAGGCGATGCATCGGGTGGCAACCGCCGTCGCGATCGCGCGTAAGGCCGGTCAGCTAATTCGGAGAATTGAACAATGTTGCAGCCAAAGCGTACGAAATTCCGCAAGCAGTTCAAGGGACGCATCAAAGGCGTCGCCAAGGGCGGTAGCGATTTGAATTTCGGTTCTTACGGTTTGAAGGCTCAAGCGCCTGATCGCGTAACAGCCCGCCAGATTGAAGCCGCCCGTCGGGCCATTACCCGTCACATGAAACGTGCCGGCCGTGTTTGGATCCGTATCTTCCCCGACACCCCGGTCACTTCGAAGCCGACCGAGGTTCGTATGGGTAAGGGTAAGGGGTCGGTCGATTATTGGGCTGCACGTGTGAAGCCCGGCCGAATGATGTTTGAGATTGACGGCGTCAGCGAAGATATTGCTCGTGAAGCCCTGCGCCTCGGCGCTGCAAAGCTTTCGATCAAGACCCGCTTCGTGCAGCGCATCGCAGAGTAAGGACACGACCATGAAAGCCGCAGATGTACGCGCCATGAGCGTTGACGAGCTCCACGACCAGCTCGCTTCGCTGAAGAAAGAACAGTTTAACCTGCGTTTCCAGGCGGCCACTGGCCAGCTGGAAAAGACGTCGCGCGCCCGTCAGGTCCGCCGTGACATCGCTCGCATCAAGACAATCGCCAGCCAAAAAGCGGCGGAAGCCAAGGCCTGAGGAGCACCAAACTATGCCTAAACGCATCCTGCAGGGCGTTGTCGTAAGCGACAAGAACGAAAAGACCGTTGTCGTACGCGTCGAACGCCGCTTCTCGCACCCGATACTTCAGAAAACCGTTCGTCGGTCCAAGAAGTATAAGGCCCATGACGAGAGCAACGCACACAAGGTCGGTGAAATTGTTTCCATTGAGGAATGTGCACCGATTTCGAAAGATAAGCGCTGGACAGTCGTAGTAACGGCCGCCCAGTAACCGATATCAAGCAGTCAACGTGGGTCAGGTGCATTCGTCACTGGCCACAATTAGAAGGCATCCAGTCATGATTCAGATGCAAACAAACCTCGACGTTGCCGACAATTCCGGCGCCCGTCGTGTTCAGTGCATCAAGGTGCTGGGCGGTTCGAAGCGTAAATACGCTTCCGTCGGTGACATCATCGTGGTCTCCGTAAAGGAAGCCATTCCGCGCGGCCGCGTGAAAAAGGGTGATGTCATGAAAGCCGTTGTTGTACGCACGGCCAAGGACATACGTCGCCAGGACGGCACAGTCATTCGTTTTGACGGCAATGCCGCCGTCTTGGTCAATAACAACAAAGAGCCAGTCGGCACCCGTATCTTCGGCCCGGTTCCCCGCGAACTGCGTGGCAAACGCCACATGAAGATCATTTCGCTGGCTCCAGAAGTGCTCTGAGGAGAATAGGCGATGCAAAAGATTCGCAAAGGCGACAAAGTCGTCGTGCTCTCAGGCAAGGACAAAGGCCGCACTGGTGAAGTGCTGTCGGTCTTGCCGAAGGAAGATCGCGCCGTTGTTCAGGGTATCAATGTTGTAAAGCGTCACCAGCGCCAGACACAGACCCAGGAAGCCGGCATCATTACCAAGGAAGCGTCGCTTCACTTGTCGAACCTGTCGCTTGTCGATCCAAAGGACGGCAAGGCGACCCGCGTCGGTTTCAAGATGGACGGCGACAAGAAGGTCCGCTTCGCAAAGCGTTCCGGGGAGAAAATCGATGGCTGATGCCAAGTATCAACCGCGTTTGAAAACCGAATATCTTTCTGTTATCCGCAAGGCTTTGCAGGAAGAATTCAAATATTCAAACGAAATGCAGATCCCGCGGGTCGACAAGATCGTCATCAACATGGGTGTTGGTGAATCGACTGCCGATTCCAAGAAGCCGGCTATTGCGGCAGCAGATCTGGCAGCTATTGCCGGTCAGCGTCCGGTTGTTACCCGTGCACGCAATTCGATCGCTGGTTTCAAGCTGCGTGAAGATATGCCGATTGGCGCCAAGGTTACCCTTCGCGGCGCTCGCATGTATGAATTCATGGACCGTCTGGTCACCATCGCGCTTCCGCGCGTTCGTGACTTTCGCGGCCTGAATCCGAAGAGCTTTGACGGTCGTGGCAACTTTGCCATGGGCATCAAGGAACACATCGTGTTTCCGGAAATCAACTACGACAAGGTTGATCAGATCTGGGGCATGGACGTCATCGTTTGTACGACGGCTGACAATGACGACGAAGCTCGTGCGCTCTTGAAAGCGTTCAACTTCCCGTTCCGTCAGTAGCCGTAACGGCATTCGTTTAAAAAGGATTATCGATATGGCGAAAGTCAGCGCTATCGAGAAGAACAAGAGCCGCCGCGCCCTGGTTGCGCGCGATACCGGAAAGCGCGCCGCGCTGAAGGCAATAATCAACAATCGGGAATTGCCGATTGAGGAACGCTTCCGTGCAACCATCAAGTTGGCCGAAATGCCACGCGACGGTTCCAAGACCCGTATTCGCAATCGTTGCGAAGTATCTGGTCGCCCGCGTGGCTTTTACCGCAAGTTGAAGATGTCGCGTATCGCACTTCGTGATCTTGGCTCGACTGGCAAGGTGCCCGGTCTCGTCAAGTCCAGCTGGTAAGGAGACAAAACGATGACAATGTCTGATCCGCTGGGCGATATGCTCACACGCATCCGCAACGGCCTTTCACGTCGCAAGAGTTCGGTTTCAACGCCGTCCTCAAAGCTGCGTGCACGCGTTCTCGACGTGTTGCAGTCAGAAGGTTATATCCGTGGCTATTCCGAAGTCTCTTTCGACAATGGCAAAGCGGAAATCAATATCGAGCTTAAATACCACGAAGGTGCTCCGGTCATTCGCGAAATAGCGCGCGTTTCCAAGCCCGGACGTCGTGTTTACGTCTCGGTTAAATCCATTCCGCAGGTCGCTAACGGTCTCGGCATCACTATCCTTTCGACCCCGAAAGGCGTGTTGGCCGACCATCAGGCGCGTGAGCAGAATGTTGGTGGCGAGGTTCTCTGCTCGATCTTCTGATCGAGCGGAACCCGAAACTCGAACAGGCAGGTTTGAAAAATGTCTCGTATCGGTAAAAAACCCATTCCGGTTCCCGCAGGCGTGACGGCTACTATTGATGGCCAGAAGGTTGTTGCTAAGGGTCCGAAGGGCGAATTGGTCTTTGTCGCAAATGATGAAGTCTCGCTGACACTGGAAGACAACGCAGTTGTTGTTACTCCGGTTGATCAGTCCAAAGATGCACGCTCCAAGTGGGGCATGTCGCGGACCATGATCACCAACATTCTTTCCGGTGTGAAAGATGGTTTTGTGCGCAAGCTCGAAATTAACGGTGTTGGTTATCGTGCCGCCATGCAGGGCCGGAACCTCCAGCTCGCACTTGGCTTTAGTCACGATGTGGTTTATCAGCCGCCGGAAGGTGTTGATATTTCCTGCCCGAAGCCGACTGAAATCGTCGTATCCGGCATCGATAAGCAGGTACTTGGCCAGGTTGCCGCTGAAATCCGCGGTTACCGTCCGCCTGAGCCCTACAAGGGCAAGGGTGTGAAATATGCCGAGGAGCGGATTGTCCGCAAAGAAGGCAAGAAGAAGTAGGGAAGACGCGAAATGGCTACCAAGAAAGAAGCACAGACGCGTCGCGCCAACCGCGTGCGCCGTCAACTCCGCAAAGTGGCAAACGGTCGCCCGCGGCTTTCCGTACATCGTTCGTCGAAGAACATTTATGTTCAGCTTATCGACGATGCCGATGGCCGGACATTGGCCGCAGCGTCCACGCTTGATACTGATCTGCGCAGTTCGCTCAAGACCGGTGCAGATACCGCAGCCGCTGCTGCCGTTGGCAAGTTGATTGCTGAGCGGGCATCTAAGGCTGGTGTGAAGGAAGTGGTCTTTGACCGCGGATCTTTCATCTATCATGGCCGTATCAAAGCCCTGGCAGAAGCAGCCCGTGAAGGCGGTCTGAGCTTCTAGTCCAGAATAATATGCAAACAGCCGATTGATTCCGGAAAAGAAAAAGGAAAAGGACAATGGCAAGAGAAGCGCGCCGCGAAAATCGCGGCAGGGACGATGAGCGCGACAGCGAATTTGTCGACAAGCTCGTCCACATCAACCGCGTCGCCAAGGTCGTCAAAGGCGGCCGTCGTTTTGGTTTCGCAGCACTCGTGGTTGTCGGTGACCAGAAGGGCCGCGTTGGCTTTGGTCATGGCAAGGCTCGTGAAGTGCCTGAAGCTATCCGCAAAGCGACTGAAGCTGCCAAGCGCGAAATGATTTTCGTTCCGCTGCGTTCTGGCCGGACACTCCATCACGACGTCCATGGTCAGCACGGTGCAGGCAAGGTTTTGCTGCGTTCGGCCAAGGCTGGTACCGGTATCATCGCAGGTGGTCCGATGCGTGCTGTCTTCGAAACGCTCGGCGTACAAGACGTTGTTGCAAAGTCGATGGGCACGTCCAACCCATACAACATGGTTCGCGCCACTTTTGATGCCCTGAAACATCAGGTTCATCCGAAGGATGTCGCTGCTCAGCGTGGATTGAAATATGCCACTCTGCAGTCACGCCGCTCATCCATTGTTGGCAACGAAGAATAATCAGGGCGTTTCGCCTGTCGTTTGAGGGAGCCAGATATGGCTGATACCAAAAAAGGCAAGACGGTCACTGTCGAACAGATCGGCAGCGCGATTCGTCGACCGGGCGTTCAGCGTCAAACGCTGATCGGTTTGGGACTTAACAAGATGCACCGCCGTAAAACGCTTGAGGATACACCCGCCGTGCGTGGCATGATTAGCGCCGTCGGTCACCTCGTTCGCGTCGTCGACGAGCAGTGAATCGGGAGTAGCGATCATGAAACTCAATGAACTCAGTGATAATGATGGTGCCGTAAAGGACCGCAAACGCGTTGGTCGCGGCATTGGATCGGGTACCGGCAAGACCGGTGGCCGTGGTGTCAAAGGTCAGAAATCGCGTAGCGGTGTCGCCATCAAAGGCTTCGAAGGCGGTCAGATGCCAATCTACCGTCGTCTGCCAAAGCGTGGCTTCAACAACATCTTCGCCAAGGACTTTACTGTCGTATCCCTTGGCAGGATCCAGTCGGCTATTGACGCCGGGAAGCTTGATCCGAAGGCCGTGATTGATGCCGAAGCGTTGAAAAACGCCGGTGTTATCCGTCGCCTGAAGGACGGTGTCCGGATCATGTCTGATGGTGAACTCAAGGCCAAGGTTTCGCTCAAGGTCGCAGGCGCCTCGAAGGCTGCCGCCGACAAAATTGAGAAAGCCGGTGGGTCGCTTGAGAAGCTCATCGTAGCGGCTGCACCAGCCGAATAAGACTTTTCCAGCCGCCCGGTTCTTAACATCGGGCGGCTGGTTCCCCATATGGGGATCCCGACCTTGATCCCGTCAAGGTAGTGGGGACGCAGGGCGGACGTCATCGGCAAAGCCTTTCGAGCAGCGTCCGCGAACCAGAAATTTGATCCGCCGGCATGGCTCTTCGCGCCGCCCGTCGGAGCGTGGAGACCTCCATGGCATCAGCCGCAGAACAGCTCGCTTCCAATCTGAATTTCTCCGCATTTGCGAAGGCGGAAGATCTCAAAAAGCGCATCTGGTTTACCCTGGGTGCGCTTTTGGTCTATCGGATGGGAACCTATATCCCGCTGCCGGGCATCAATCCAGCTGCATTTGCGCAGGCTTTTCAGGGCCAGTCGGGTGGTATCCTCGGGCTGTTCAACATGTTTTCCGGCGGCGCCGTCGAACGCATGGCGATATTTGCACTCGGCATCATGCCTTATATTTCTGCCTCCATTATCATTCAGTTGATGACATCGGTCGTGCCTTCTCTTGAACAACTCAAGAAAGAAGGCGAGCAAGGCCGTAAGGTTATCAACCAATACACCCGTTATGGAACGGTCTTGTTGGCCACATTGCAGGCTTACGGCATTGCCGCAGGTCTTGAGAGTGGCAACAATGTTGTCGTCGAGGCCGGTTGGTTCTTCCGCATATCGACCGTCATCACTCTTGTGGGCGGTACAATGTTCTTGATGTGGTTGGGTGAACAGATTACCGCGCGTGGCATCGGCAACGGTATATCACTGATCATTTTCGCAGGCATCGTCGCAGCCCTTCCTGGCGCGGTTGTCAGCACGCTTGAACTTGGCCGAACGGGTGCCATCTCCACCGGCATCATCATCGCCATCATCGTGGTGGCTGCTGCGGTCATCGCTTTCATCGTCTTCATGGAGCGGGCCCAGCGCCGCCTGATCATCCAGTATCCGAAGCGGCAGGTCGGTCAGCGGATGTTCCAGGGCGATACTTCGCATTTGCCGCTCAAGCTCAACACCGCAGGTGTCATTCCGCCGATCTTTGCTTCTTCGCTGCTGCTTCTGCCGGCAACCGTTGCTGGTTTTGCAAACACAACAGAACTACCCGGTTGGGCGAGCGCCACTCTGGCCTCCCTTGGCCATGGCCAACCGCTATACATGGTTTTGTATGGTGCCATGATCATGTTCTTTGCATTCTTCTATACGGCTATCGTCTTCAATCCGAAGGACACGGCAGACAATCTCAAGCAGCATGGCGGGTTTATTCCGGGCATCCGCCCCGGTGAACGCACCGCCGAATACATCGACAGGGTTTTGACCCGAATCACATTCGTAGGTGCGCTATATCTGGTTTTTGTCTGTCTATTGCCTGAATTCATTATCGCGCAGACCGGCGTACCGTTCTATTTGGGTGGAACATCCCTTCTTATCGTCGTCAGTGTGACGCTCGATACAGTGGCGCAGATCCAGGGACACTTGATCGCTCAGCAATATGAAGGACTGATCAAGAAGTCGAAGCTTCGGGGAGGCAAGAAAGGCCGATGAGATTAATACTTTTAGGGCCGCCTGGCGCAGGCAAGGGCACACAAGCCCAGCGCTTGGTTGAGAAGTTCGGGATTCCGCAGCTATCCACCGGTGATATGCTTCGTGCCGCTGTAAAGGCGCAAACCGAAGTCGGCCGCAAGGCCAAAGCGGTCATGGATGCCGGTGAATTGGTGTCCGACGATATCGTCAATGCGATTGTTTCCGAACGAATCGATCAGGATGATTGCGCCAAGGGTTTTATTCTCGATGGCTATCCGCGCACATTGGCCCAGGCCGATTCGGTGGATGCGATGTTGGCAGCCAAGGGCATCAAGCTTGATGTTGTCATTGAACTGGTTGTCGATGACAAGGCCATGGTTGGCCGCATTCTCAACCGCGCGGCTGAAGCCAAGGCGGCAGGTGAGGCGGTTCGCAAGGACGATAACGCCGAGGTTTATGACGAACGCCTGCGCGAATACTACAAGAAAACAGCCCCGTTGATTGGCTATTATCATGCCAAGGGATTGTTGACCGGCGTAGACGGCATGCAGTCCATCGACGAGGTAACGAAATCAGTCGAGGCCATTTTGGCTGACATCTGACTGAGAATACGGACTCTGGGAGGTTGACGAAACCTACCAGAGTCCGGTAAAGACCGCGCAACTCGCGATACAAAAGCGACTGGCGCGTCTCCCCAGATTCGGGGATACGCTTCTGGTCGCTGTTATTGTGCCGGGAATCTAGCGTGAATAGCCCGCGGTATCGTTACCGTGAACAGGAAAAGAAACCGGGAAATCAACCCCGGCATTCAAGGAGAACAGACGTGGCCCGTATTGCTGGCGTCAACATCCCGACGAACAAGCGCGTAATCATCGCGCTGACCTATATCCACGGCATTGGCGATCGTTTCGCTCGTGAAATCGTGGAAAAGGTTGGGATTCCGATGGAACGTCGTGTCAATGAGCTTTCCGATGCGGAAGTTCTGCAGATTCGCGAAACCATTGACCGCGATTATCAAGTTGAAGGCGATCTTCGCCGTGAGACTTCGATGAACATCAAACGCCTGATGGACCTCGGTTGCTACCGTGGTCTGCGTCACCGTCGTGGACTTCCAGTCCGCGGACAGCGCACGCACACCAATGCACGCACCCGCAAGGGTCCTGCAAAGGCCATCGCTGGTAAAAAGAAATAGGGTTGAGGCAACAGGCATTGGCTGCTGGCGCGCGTCGTCTTTCAGCTTGAATGATGTTGCCCTTTCCCGGTGGAGCCGCTGGAGCTACGGCGGTGCAGATATCACTTGAAAGGTAGAATATGGCCAAGGAAGCCACCCGCGTACGCCGTCGCGAACGCAAAAACATTTCGACGGGCGTTGCCCACGTTAACTCGACCTTCAACAACACCATGATCACCATCACCGATGCGCAGGGAAATGCCATCGCTTGGTCGTCAGCTGGTACGAAGGGTTTCAAGGGTTCACGTAAGTCCACCCCGTTCGCAGCCCAGATGGCCGCAGAAGATGCTGCCAAGAAGGCTCAAGACCACGGAATGAAGACGCTGGAAGTTGAAGTTTGCGGCCCCGGTTCAGGGCGTGAGTCCGCACTTCGCGCCTTGCAGGCTGCCGGTTTCACCATCACTTCGATCCGCGATGTGACACCGATCCCGCACAATGGCTGCCGCCCGCGCAAGAAGCGCCGCGTCTAATCCTATTGAATCTTTCGTCTGCGGTTTCCGGTTCAATGCCGACACCGCAGACGTTTTTCTTGAGACCGTCACGATTGGATAGTGGCGGCAACAGAAGGCAAATGACATGATTCAGAAAAACTGGCAGGAACTCATCAAGCCTAGCAAGGTTGAGTTCACCTCTAAGAGCCGCACCAAGGCTTCCGTGCTTGCCGAGCCGCTGGAACGCGGTTTTGGCCTGACATTGGGCAATGCGCTTCGTCGCGTCCTTTTGTCCTCGTTGCGTGGTGCTGCAGTTACCGCTGTTCAGATCGACGGTGTGTTGCATGAATTCTCGTCCATCCCTGGTGTTCGCGAAGATGTCACTGACATCGTTCTCAACATCAAGGAAATCGCGGTTGCGATGGAAGGCGAAGAAGCCAAACGCATGGTCGTGCGCAAGCAGGGCCCTGGTGTTGTCAAGGCTGGCGATATCCAGACTGTTGGTGATGTTGAAATCCTCAACCCTGATCTGGTTCTTTGCACACTCGATGAGGGTGCTGAAATCCGCATGGAATTCACTGTCAACAACGGCAAGGGCTATGTTCCTGCCGAGCGCAACCGCGCCGAAGACGCGCCGATCGGCCTCATTCCGGTCGACAGCTTGTATTCGCCGGTCAAGAAGGTCTCCTACAAGGTGGAAAACACCCGTGAAGGCCAGGTGCTCGATTATGACAAGCTGATCATGCAGATCGAAACTGATGGCTCGGTCACCGGTGAAGATGCGGTGGCATACGCTGCGCGCATCCTTCAGGACCAGCTTGGCGTGTTCGTCAATTTCGAAGAGCCTCAGAAGGAAGTTCAGGAAGAAACCGTTGCAGAACTGGCTTTCAACCCGGCACTTCTCAAGAAGGTCGACGAGTTGGAACTTTCGGTTCGTTCGGCCAACTGCCTGAAAAACGACAACATCGTATATATTGGCGACCTTATTCAGAAAACCGAAGCCGAAATGCTTCGCACTCCGAACTTTGGCCGCAAGTCGCTCAACGAGATCAAGGAAGTTTTGGCTTCCATGGGCCTGCATCTGGGTATGGAAGTTCCATCCTGGCCGCCGGAAAACATCGAAGATCTCGCCAAGCGCTACGAAGACCAGTATTAAGCAGTTTTGGGGGAGGCCTTGCGGTTTCCCCCGAAATTGCGTGGAATTAGGAACGAGAAGGTAACGCCACACGTGGTAGCCTTCGAGGGTACAACCATTCAAACTGCGGGCAGATGGCCTGCATGTGAAGGAGATAGCCATGCGTCACGGAAATGCCGGCCGCAAGCTCAACCGCACTTCGAGCCACCGCAAGGCGATGTTCGCCAACATGGCGGCTTCGCTGATAGAACATGAGCAGATCATCACCACCTTGCCGAAAGCCAAGGAAATCCGGCCTATCGTTGAGAAGCTGGTCACACTGGGCAAGCGCGGCGACCTGCATGCGCGCCGCCAGGCGATCTCGCAGATCCAGGATCAGGAAGCTGTGCGCAAGCTTTTTGATTCCATTGCGACCCGTTATGCCACCCGCAACGGCGGCTACCTTCGCATCATGAAGGCCGGTTTCCGTACCGGTGACAACGCGCCAATGGCGGTTATCGAGTTCGTTGACCGCGACGTTGATGCCAAGGGCTCGAAAGACCGTGCACGGCTTGAAGCCGAGGCGGCAGCCGAAGAAGCAGCCTGAGCAGGCAGAACCGCTTCCGGTTCATAGCCTCATCAGTTGGATACCAAGTTTACGGCCGTGCGTCATTTCAGACGCGCGGTCGTTTTCTGTGTTGGCCACCATAGGCCGCTCAATTTATGTGCTATTGATTGTGGCACCGGCTTGCCTCCATTCCTATATCATTGCGGCCACGCAACGCTGATGGCACGCTTTTTGGTCTTTGGCCGCGAATCTGCCACGAAGGGATTGCAAAGCCTTTCCTGTGTGGAAAAATATCTCCCGTGGCCGCGCGACATCGATGGATGAGGATGATTATGCATAAGCCCAACCGTTTCAAAGCCCTCCTTGCAGCCCTGATGTTCGCCGTTGGTGCCCTAGCAGGTATCGGCGCACTCCATGCTCAGGAGAAATCCGCCCAGGACCAGCTCAGCGAAACGCTTGGCGGAATTTTCCGCGATGCCTTGGGTGGGGCCAAAAAGGACGATCAGAATCAGGCAACGCAACAGGACAGACCCGAAACACGCGATAACAAGCGATTGCCTGGCTCGCGCAGTGAAATGACCATGAGCTTCTCGCCGTTGGTCAAGCAAACTGCACCTGCGGTGGTTAATGTGTATGCCGACAGAACCGTTGTGCGCCGCAGCCCGTTTGAGGGGGATCCGTTTTTCGAGCAATTTTTTGGTCGCTCTTCACCCAATCGCACCGAGAAGCAGTCATCTCTGGGGTCCGGTGTCATTGTTGGAAGTTCCGGCATCGTGGTCACCAATAATCACGTGATTTCCGGCGCGGATGAAATCCGCGTCGCGTTGTCGGATGGACGCGAATTGGAGAGCAAAGTTCTGCTCAAAGATGAACGCTTTGATCTCGCGGTGCTCAAGATCAGCTCCAACGAGGACTTTCCAACGGTCGACTTTGGTGATTCCGACGCCCTTGAGGTGGGCGATCTGGTGCTTGCCATCGGCAATCCTTTTGGCGTTGGGCAGACTGTCACCAGCGGTATCGTTTCAGCAATTGCGCGCAACCGGGTGGGTGTTTCCGATTTCGGGTTCTTCATCCAGACTGATGCAGCCATTAATCCGGGCAATTCGGGTGGTGCACTTGTGGATATGAATGGTAGCCTGATTGGTATAAACACGGCGATTTTTTCCCGCTCAGGTGGCTCTAATGGGATCGGATTTGCAATTCCGGCCAATCTCGTGCGTGCTTTTGCGTCGACCGCACAATCAGGCAGTGACCACTTTGATCCACCTTACATCGGCGCGAGTTTTGAAACTGTAACTCCGGAAATCGCTGATGCACTTGGTCTTCCCAAGGCCTCGGGTGCGCTTGTTGTTTCCGTGGTTGATGACGGCCCTGCTGATATTGCCCGTTTGCGTGCGGGTGACATTATCATTGGTTTCAACGGTCAGGATATCGAGCATCCCGATGCACTTGGCTATCGGCTCGCCACCGTAGCGGTTGGCGATACAGTTGATCTCACGGTGATTGGTCGGGCCGGAGTAGGGCACGTTAAAGTGGCGGTTGCCAAACAGCCGGAAAACATGAAAGCACAATCGGTAGCGATTTCGGGCGACAGCCCGTTTGCAGGCATGACAGTCGAAGTTCTGACGCCTGATTTGGCAAGGCGTTTGCGGCTTCCAAGAGAGATTGCTGGTTTGGTTGTCACCGATGTCGATCGACGCTCGCCTGCAGCCCAGTACGGGTTTCAGCCCAAGGACGTGATTACAGAGATCAATGGGGACCGGGTCGCCGACCCGCAGCACTTGCAGGCGGCCCTCGATGAGGGTGGATTCTTCCTTCGCTTCGAGATTATCCGCAATGGCCGTCGCATCCGCCAGATGTTCAACCGATAGGCCGGGGGAATGTCAGACTTGTTCGCCGAAAAGCTCGCGGAAAATGCGGTCCGGCCTCTGGCGGATCGTCAGCGTCCGAAAACACTTGCGGAGGTTTGTGGACAGTCTCACTTGACGGGATCTGATGGTGCACTGACAAGGATGATCAATGCAGGCTCTCTTGGCTCGATGATTTTCTGGGGTCCGCCGGGAACAGGTAAAACCACGGTGGCGCGCCTGCTGGCTGGCGAGACAAATCTGGCGTTTGAGCAGATTTCGGCGATTTTCTCTGGTGTTTCAGATCTCAAGAAGGTTTTCGAATCGGCCCGTGCGCGCCGCATGAGCGGTCGCCAGACGCTTTTATTTGTTGATGAGATTCATCGTTTCAACCGTGCACAACAAGACAGCTTTCTGCCAGTGATGGAAGACGGGACAATTGTGCTGGTCGGAGCGACAACCGAAAATCCGTCGTTTGAACTCAATGCTGCGTTGTTGTCTCGCGCCCGCGTGCTCACCTTCAAGCCGCATGATGGCGACAGCCTCAACCAGCTTCTCGATCGCGCCGAAGCGGAAATGGGCAAATCATTACCGCTTGATGTGGAAGCACGTGGGAGCCTTATTCGCATGGCCGATGGCGATGGCCGTGCTGTACTCACACTCGCCGAAGAAGTCTGGCGCGCGGCACGCGAAGACGAGACATTCGATTCCGCAGCACTCTCGGAAATCGTTCAACGGCGCGCACCGGTTTATGACAAAGGCCAGGATGGCCACTACAATCTCATCTCCGCATTGCATAAGTCGGTGCGTGGGTCGGATCCGGATGCTGCACTTTATTACATGTGCCGGATGCTGGACGCGGGAGAGAGCCCGCTCTTCATCGCCCGTCGGTTGGTTCGCATGGCGTCAGAAGAAATTGGCATGGCTGACCCTCAGGCGCTCGTTGTCGCCAACGCTGCCAAGGATGCCTATGATTTCTTGGGTTCACCTGAAGGTGAGCTGGCTCTGGCGCAAGCCTGCGTGTATGTCGCCACGGCTCCTAAATCCAATGCGGTTTACACCGCCTACAAACAAGCTATGCGGACTGCGAAAGAACATGGCTCATTGTTGCCTCCCAAAACCATCCTCAATGCGCCCACCAAGCTGATGAAAGGTGAGGGTTATGGAGACGGCTATCGCTATGACCATGATGAACCGGACGCTTTTTCCGGCCAGAATTATTTCCCCGAAAAGCTTGGCCGCCAGGATTTCTACAATCCGGTCGAACGTGGCTTTGAGCGCGACATTCGCAAGCGGCTGGAGTTCTGGAGCAAGTTGCGGCGCGAACGAGGCGAATAGTACCCTTTATCCGCGGGTTCTTTTAAGCTAAAGCACCGGCATGAACACCTATCTCATCGTCTTTGCAGGCGGCGGAGCCGGCGCAGTGAGCCGCTATTTCGCTACCTCGTTTTTCGGCCGTCTCGCAGGAGCCTCGTTTCCGTGGGGGACGATGTTTGTCAATATTGCCGGATCGCTGATCATGGGGCTGGTCATAGCATGGCTGGCGCGCCGCTCCGGCGGTGATGCCAGCTTGCGTCTGCTATTGGCCACCGGGTTTCTCGGTGGCTTCACCACTTTCTCTGCCTTCTCGTTGGATGCAGTCACGCTTTATGAGCGCGGCGCATTTGCCCCGGCTGCGATGTATGTATTTTCAAGCGTCATTTTCGCCATTCTGGCTCTGTTTGCCGGTCTTTGGGTCGGTCGCCAACTTTAGGAGCCTGCAATATGGCCGGAGTCGAACTCAAGACAGTGGATGAGGACGAGGCGGGAATGCGCCTTGATCGCTGGTTCAAATCACATTTCCCCGGGCTTGGTTTTGGTCCATTGCAAAAGCTGTTGCGCACCGGTCAGGTGCGAGTCGATGGCGGTCGGGTGAAGTCTGATACACGGCTGCAACCAGGCCAGACCGTCCGAGTGCCACCGCTCAATGTTGATGAAAAACTCTCAGCACCACTGACTGGTAAAACCATTCGTCACCAGACGGACTTTGATGTGCTTCAGGCCATGGTTCTGCATGAGGATGACAAGGTTTATGTCCTCAACAAACCGGCAGGGCTTGCTGTGCAGGGCGGCTCGGGCATCACCCGTTCTGTTGATTCCATGCTTGAGGCGTGGCGCAACAAGAAAGGCGAAAAACCCCGTCTGGTACACCGGCTTGACCGAGATACTGCGGGCGTACTCGTGATCGCTCGTACGCGGGGTGCCGCCCAAAAACTCACCGCTGCCTTTCGCGAACGCGACACCAAAAAGACTTACTGGGCATTGGTCAAGGGCATTCCGCGTCCGCAGGAAGGCCGCATATCCAGTTGGCTCGTTAAAGAGTCAACTCCGGATGGTGACCGCATGCGCATCGCAGACCATGGTGAAAAAGGAGCTGATCACGCGGTCAGCCACTACCGCGTTCTCGAAACCGCAGGCCAGCGGCTGACATGGCTCGAAATGGAGCCCTATACCGGTCGCACACACCAACTGCGCGTTCATGCCCTGCACATGGAGACGCCGATTATCGGCGACCCGAAATATTTCGACGATGACCACAATTGGGAGTTTCCTGGCGGCATTCAAAAACGTCTGCATCTTCTGGCCCGCAGGATTATCATTCCCCATCCATCCGGCGGCATGCTGGACGTTACAGCACCATTGCCCCCGCACATGGTGCAGAGCTGGAACTTGATCGGTTTTGATGATGCCTCGGGTGACGTGGATGAAGACGAATGAAACTGGTTCTTTTTGATTGTGATGGCACGTTGGTCGACAGCCTTGATGTCATCCACCAGTGCATGTCGCGGGCATTCATCGATTTCAAGTTTGCTGAACCTGAAGCCGCACTTACCCGATCGATTATCGGCTTGAGCCTTGATAATGCGATCGCCCGGATGCTTGGTCGTGATATTGATGACGAAGTGCGCGCCATGACTGCGCGTTACAAGGAACATTTTTTTGCTTACCGGCAAGGCGGCGGCGCTGTTGAACCACTTTATGCGGGGATAAAGTCCTTGCTGGATGATCTCAAATCCCGCCCGGATATCATTCTCGGTGTTGTGACCGGCAAATCACGACGTGGTCTCGACGCAATTCTTGACCATCACCAACTCAGCAGCCACTTCCTTGCCACCCGGACTGCCGATGATTGCCCATCAAAACCCCATCCTGCAATGGTATTGGAATGTTGCGGTGAGACAGGGATGGGCCCGGTTGATACGGTTGTCATCGGCGATGCAGTCTTTGACATGGAATTGGCGCGCAATGCCGGTGCCCGTGCAATAGGTGTATCGTGGGGCTATGCGCCGGTAGATCAACTTGAATTAGCCGGAGCCGGGCATATTGCCACCAATGCCACAGAACTTGCTCGCATGATCGAGCTCTAGGACCAGACAATGCGTGATATTCTCAGTGACCTCGAAAATTATTCGCCAGACGAAAAAGACCCGGTTCGACGTGCCCAATCGACGGTGAAGCGCCAGCTGCCGAACCGATTCTTCAAAACCGTGTCGGTGGCGCAAACCCCCCGCGGTTATCAAATCCATCTTGACGGCAAAGTGCTCAAGACGCCCGCTCGTGACGATCTGTTGTTGCCCTCGCGCGCACTGGCAGATGCGGTCGCCGCGGAATGGGATGCTCAGGAGACCAAAGTAGATCCCGGCGCTATGCCGCTAACGCGCATTTGCAATACGGCCCTTGATGGCGTCAGCAAGACAATGGGCGAAGTTCGAGCCGAAATTCTGGCTTTTGCCCATACAGATTTTCTCTGCTATCGGGCCGATACGCCAGAACGGCTCGTGGAAATCCAGTCCGAACAATGGGATCCATATCTCAATTGGATCGCCGAAAAGCACGGTGCCCGTTTTTACGTTACCCAGGGAATCATTCATGTCGCGCAGCCTGCCACCAGTTTGGCGGCAGTAGAGCGCATGCTAGAGGAAGTAAAATCTCCATTGGTGCTTGCAGCGCTCCATGTGCTCACCAGCATCACTGGGTCAGTGATTCTTCCGCTGGCACTTGCCGAGGGCCAGGCGGACAGTGATTCTGTCTGGACTGCTACGCATGTGGATGAAGATTGGACGACATCCCAATGGGGCGAAGATTTCGAGGCGAGCCAGCGTCGGGCCTTGCGGCGGAAAGAGTTTGATGCAGCCAATATCGTGCTTTCAAATGCGAGATCGGAATAAATCGAACTCATTTCAGCCCGGTTAACCAGACGCTAACCATAACTGCCAAAAATGTCGGCATTGTTTCAGCTTTGCCGAGGTCGACCGTGACAGCCTGTTTTTCCCGTATAAGTTCCGTCGTCCCTTTGGCGATAACGTTGCTGTTGGCCGTTATTTTGGCGTCTTGCGCTTACAGGCCGGCCCCGATGCAGCGAGCGTTGATCGTATCGGTGACGTCAGTGACTGTCAGCGCCAGTTTGGCCAAGGACAACAATTTTGCTTATGACCTTGATGGCGCACTTGAGCAGTCGGTCGGTCGAGCCAGCCAGGATATCGGTCAGTATGCCGCTTTGCGTGTTTTTGTACGGGAGTTCCGAAAGACCATAAGTGGTTATGAGGCGGTTGTGGATATCGAGCTGACTTCAACGGAAAACGGACGCTTGCTTTACACCGGCACATCGCGGAAATACGGATCTACCCGCGCCGCGTTGATTGAGATGGTTGTCTACGATATTCGCCGGTTGGTCGGTGTTTCGGGGACCTTGCCGGTGGCTGTTGGTGGGATTAAAAAGCCGGTTGTACGCCCGGCTGCAAAACCGCTTGTTTCTGCTCTGCCGAGTGATGTCGAAGCTGAGACAATCTTGGTGGCCGACCCGCTGCTCAATGGCACTTTCACACCGGACAGCGATTTGCGTGATGCCGAAAAAATTCTTTCCGAACCTCCAGTTATCGATACCTCAAAACCATTGCTCGCCGAGGAAACGCCAACCCCGATGAACTCACCGGCGAAGGCTGATGCCGAGGTGGAGCCCGCAACTGTATCGCCAACTGCCAAGCCGGAACCCAAACCCTCGGGATCACCTGCACCGGAGGAGGTCGATATTTCCGGAGTTGATGAACCATGTGTCGTTACAGTCAACAATGACTGCAAGGATCCGGACGAATAAGCCGGATCGCCCAAATTCACCAACGGATAAGCCCGGCAGGATGTCCTGTCGGGTTTTGGTTTGCCGGCATGGCGATGGTGGCCAATCACAATCTCTCGGCGTGCCAGTCGATATGTTCGGTCATGAAGGTGGAGATGAAATTGTAGGAGTGGTCGTAGCCCTCCTGCATGCGCAACGTCAGCGGAATGCCAGCCGCCTTGCAAGCGGTTTCCAGCAGCTCCGGCTTGAGCCCGGTCGTCAGAAACTCGTCGGCGGTTCCCTGATCAACTAGAAATTCGTCAAAGCGGGCGCCGTCTTCGATCAGCACAGTGGCATCATGCTTGCGCCAACGTGCCGGGTCTTTGCCAAGATAGCGTTCAAAGGCTTTGATTGACCAATCCGACGTCGAAGGCTGGACAATAGGTGCAAACGCAGAGCAGCTTTTGAAACGATCCGGGTTCTTCAACGCAAAAATCAATGCTCCATGTCCACCCATGGAATGACCAAAAACCCCTTGGCGGGTCATGTCGGCCGGAAACTTCGATGCAATCAATTCGGTCAGCTCTGACAGGATATGGGTTTCCATCTGGTAGTTTTCATTCCATGGAATTTCCGTGGCATCGAGATAGAACCCAGCGCCTTTGCCAAACTGCCAGTTGGTGGCGTCGTCAGGGACACGGTCACCACGCGGACTTGTGTCAGGGCATACGATGATCACACCGCGCGCTGCGGCCTGCTTGCGATATTCACCCTTGTCCATCACGTTTTGATGGGTGCAAGTGAGGCCGGAGAGGTACCACAGAACCGGGCAGGGGCCGTTTGCCGCCTGTGGCGGCATGAACACAGCGAAAGTCATCTCGCAGCCACACGCCTCTGAATCCATCGTGTAAACACCCTGCACTCCGCCATGGGCACGTGCCTGGGATAAGACCTGCATGTTCAGATCCCGCTCTGTCATGATCAATACACCACCACGCTTCGGATCGATTTACCCGAATGCATCAGATCAAAACCGGAATTGATGTCTTCAAGCGCCAGTCTATGGGTGATCATCGGATCGATATCGATTTTGCCATCCATGTACCATTCAACAATTTTGGGAACATCGGTGCGCCCGCGTGCGCCTCCAAAGGCTGAGCCGCGCCATGAGCGCCCCGTCACCAGTTGGAACGGCCTCGTGGAGATTTCCTTGCCTGCGCCAGCAACCCCGATGATGATGGATTCACCCCAACCCTTGTGCGCGCATTCCAGCGCCTGGCGCATGACATTGGTGTTTCCGATGCATTCGAAGGTGTAATCAGCTCCACCCTTGGTCAGATCGACCAGATAGGGCACCAAGTCGCCTTCGACCTCGGATGGGTTGACGAAATGGGTCATACCGAAGCGCTCTCCCCATTCCTTCTTGTTGTTGTTGAGATCGACACCAACAATCATTTCAGCGCCAATCAACCGCAGGCCCTGAATGACGTTGAGCCCGATTCCGCCGAGACCAAACACCACGGCACGACAGCCAGGCTCGGCTTTTGCCGTGTTGATGACAGCGCCGATGCCAGTAGTCACACCACAACCGATGTAACACACCTTGTCGAACGGCGCGTCCGGGCGGATTTTCGCCAATGCGATTTCCGGTGCCACCGTGAAATTGGCGAAAGTGGACGTGCCCATATAGTGAAATAAGGGCTTGCCATTGAGTGAGAAGCGCGACGAACCATCCGGCATCACGCCCTGACCCTGGGTCGTGCGAATCGCCTGGCAAAGATTGGTTTTCGGATTGAGGCAGTATTCGCACTCCCGGCATTCCGGCGTATAAAGTGGAATGACGTGATCACCCTTCTTCAGGGATTTTACACCGGGACCAACATCAACAACAACGCCAGCGCCTTCATGACCGAGAATGGCTGGAAAAATGCCTTCCGGATCGGCGCCCGATAGTGTGAATTCGTCTGTATGGCAAATGCCTGTGGCTTTGATTTCCACCAGCACCTCGCCTTCACGCGGGCCATCGAGTTGGACTGTATGGATCTCTAGTGGTTTGCCAGCTTCTACGGCCACTGCAGCGCGAACATCCATTCCGGTTCCTTCCCCGACACTTTTTCAACCACCAACACTTGGCAGCAAATAAATGCCGCAGTCTGGCACGCCAGAAGGTCTGCCTCAACCGGAATTCAATGACTTATTTGGTGGACTGCAGAAGAGTTTCGATCCGATCCTGCACAGCATCGATGCCGTTGATGACTTCGCCGCTCAATAGTCTCAATCGATCCAGTTCGTTGCGCATTTCACTGAGGCTAACCTGTGTGATTGTTGTGTCGGGACCATCGCCAACACCCGAGATCAGCCAGATTGGCGTTATTCCCAAAATGCCCGCCAGCGTGGTCAGTTTATTCGAGCGCGGTTCACTGCGGTCGTTTTCCCATTCGGCAAATGTTTCGGCTGTCACCCCGACCTGTGCCGAAGCTTCTTCTATGGATTTTCCTGCCAGGTCCCGGGCATGGGCAATTCGGCCGCCCAATGTGTCTGCTTCATTCGAATGAATGTTGAATGCCTGATTCATGTCCTGCTCCGTCCGGTTTTATCTTTTTGCGGCCAAAAACCAGCTGATTCCGGTACCTTCCGGAGCTGGCAACGTCATTACCCTGATTGGGAATGCGGATCACATCGGCAACCAAAATGCTCGCTCAATGGCGCGCAGGTTCCCAAATGTGCCGGTGACCGTATGTGATTTCGCAGCCAACATACCGGGGACATCCGACAATTGGTACCCCTGAAAGGCAGCTAAACACCCTGTTAACCGCGCTGTTTGGCGGTTTCGAAAGATAATTGTGTTTTTCTGAGACCCACATTTCGTGAGGAAGTGGAGGTATTGCATGAGTGAATTACGTTTGGCCTATCCGGCCTGCATGTTTGTGGAGAAGACAGACATCACTGAGGCAGATGTTCAACTCATGGGCAATCGCATGTTTCAAAATGGTTTGAGTTGCAAAGATGATGTCATCACACTCTTGGCGATTGAACATTCAAATTCGCGAAAAACGAATGAATGGGATGACTTCTTCATTGCCGTGCTTTCCAAACATGTGCGCGCAATGACCGATGCTTCTGGACGATTGCCACAGGAAGCTACCCAATGGGTCCGCTCGATGTTTTGCCGCGGCGGCGTTGTTGCCAGCCGCAATGAATTCCGCGTCATGGTCGACGTGATTGAAACACTCGGTAATGGGTGTCCGGAACTGGCAACATTCGCGCTTGAACAAATCCATCATGCTGTGACTGAAGGCGAGGGGCCGTTGGCGCGGTCCAGAAAAGGCATTTGGGCTACCATCTCGATGGAACAGCTGGCATTCATCAACAGGGTTCTCGCAGCACTCGGAAATCCAGAGCCATTTTCGATCAGCGATGCCGAAGCGCTCTTTGACCCGGCACAAAATCTTTACAATGACCGGCAGGCAACCGCCTGGGCTGAGTTGGTGGCCACACTGACCCAACCTGAACCAGTTGCTGCCTGAGTGAATTGGAGTTGGTCCGTCCGGGTACAAGTCTTCCTGTCATCGCTCGATACGGACCGGCCCGAAAATATCTTCAAAACACGCGCGCAACCGGATATCGACTTCGTGGAGCGGTACCAACTGACCCAGATCCGCCAAACTTGTCACCCCGTGATCCTTGATCCCACAGGCAATGATGCCGTCATAATGGCTCAAATCCGGCTCCACATTGATCGAAATGCCATGAAAACTTACCCATTTGCGTAGACGAACACCGATGGCTGCGATTTTATCTTCCGCTATGGTTCCGTCCGGCATCCGGGCCTTGTCTGGCCTTTGCACCCAGACCCCGACACGATCTTCCCGTCGTTCACCTCGAATATTCATGGTTTCAAGCGTTGATATGACCAGCGCCTCAAGGGCGGCAACAAAAGCGCGAACGTCACGCTTGCGACGGTTGAGATCAAGCATGACATAGGCAACCCGTTGACCAGGGCCATGATAGGTATATTCGCCGCCCCGACCTGTTTTATGCACCGGAAAACGATGGGGATCTATCAAATCTGTGTTTACGGCGCTGGTTCCGGCGGAATAGAGCGGCGGATGCTCAACCAACCAGACCAATTCATCTTCACGGCCTGCTGCGATGGCATTGACCCGCGAATCCATAAAAGCGACAGCGTCCTCATAGCTCGTCAAGCCGTCAGTGATTCGCCACCCAACAGGCGGGGAATCATCGTTGGCGGGGAACCGGGCCGCAAGGGCATTTCGCTCAAGCATTTACATCCTCTACGCCTGCTGGCAGGTCTTGGCAAACCGGAAGCGCATTCAATTGGTTGCTGTCGGCCCGGTCCCAAAAACAGGACTTTAAATCTAACGATGATAATAACGATATCAATGGCAGCCTCAGGGCTTGTGTAGGCCAGATGCATTTGCTACATGCAGCGCGCCGAAGCAGTTCGGCTCTACCACGTGCGGTCGTGGCGGAATTGGTAGACGCGCAGCGTTGAGGTCGCTGTGGGGTTAAACCCGTGGAAGTTCGAGTCTTCTCGACCGCACCAATCAAATTATTTGGCGTTGTTTTTGTTGATAAAATTTCCCCATCTGAGGGGCGATGGATTGAATCTGAGGGGCGTGGGCGTTCTGCAGTTTTCCATTCCCTGTCTTGCGGGCCTCTTTCGATCCACTGTTTTGGTGTAATGCGAAGCCATCGTTCCACCTGTCCATCCAAAGATAGCTTCATGCGCTGCAACGGTCGCGCCTGCTTCTGCAATCCGCGTGGCGGCCAATTTTCACAAGCTGTGTGCTGATTTGTTCACACCTGCCGCATTGCAGGCCGCTCGGAACGGGTTTCCGAAGCTTTCCTTAGTAAATGGTCTTCCTCCTTCCCCGGCGATAAAGACCAAATCACTTATGGAGCCAGTAGCCATCAAATCCATGAACGCTGGCGTCACGGGAATTTTTACTTCCATGCCAGTCTTGCCTGTCTGGATTGTCGCCACGCCATCCTTGACGTGCTGGCGTCCTAACCGGCCCGCATCTCCGCGCTTAAGCCCAGTGTTTATAAGGACTTCAAACCAAACGCGTTCTCGCGTTCCTACCGGCCATATCTCGCAATAGGCTTGAACGTCATCTTCTGTCCAAGCGGCGAAGCCTGCACCTTTCGGGCGGCGTGGGTCTTTCACGTCTGGTGTCGGGTCGGTCTCTACTAATCGGGATTCCGCTGCCCAACAAAGTAGCCCACGCGTGGGACCGTATGCCATGTCGGAACAGTATACAGCATCAATCAATTCAAAAAATATCCGCGGAAGACCGATCGAAAGCTTGCCGAAGTCAAATCTGCATTCGGAAAGGAGCGATCGATGCCAGTCTCTCGCAACGGAAATTCTATCTGGCGGACGGCGGCTTAGATACCTGGGAAGCCGGCTCGAGAGGTCCAGTAATCCCAGGCCCGCGATAAGGCCAAATCGTTGAGCAACATGCTGCTAGCTTTTTCGATTTCGCCTTTAGTCAGGTATTTCGGCTGTCCCAGTGGGAGTGTGTTCAAGATCAGTTCTGCGTTGTCCTTCATAAAGATAGACACCATGCAGATTGCGCGAACATTAGGAGCCGCACAAATAGCGCCGTGTCCGCGCAGAAGCGCCGCTCTGCCTTGGCCGAGTGTCCGGGCGAGGGAGTGCCCCATTTCAAGTGAATCAACGATCATGTTCGTGTCACCAAATTCCGGCTGGCTGTCCCAGACCGGAACATTGGAGCCAATCACCGACGCCATGTGGAAGGCAGGACGCATCGGCGCGTCAGTGAGAGTGAAAGGGATCACTGAATGGGCATGGTGATGGGACACAGCATTAACGTCAGGTCGGGCCATGTAGATCGAGCCGTGAATGAAGCGTTCTGCATAAGGACGCCGCGCGTCGTCTGAAACAACGCTACCATCCAGCTCAAACTCCATGATGTCGTCACGTGTCACGACTTCCGGACTGCGCGATCGCGACAACAGGAAACGGTCAGGGTTGGTGGGATGACGAACGCTGACATGCCCGAAGCCGTCAATGACATTCTCACGCGCAAGGATCCTGTTGGCCAGAACGAGTTGTTGGATGGAATAGTCTCTCAATGTCTCTTCAGTCATATACTTCTCCTTTTCAGTCAAAATTAGTCGGCCAGCGTCATCAGTACGACGCCTGAAGTGGCCAGAATGGTTGCGATAATGATCAGGCGTCCCGGTATTGGCTCTGTCTTGAAGACAAAGACGGCGAGAATTGCTGCGATATACACATCGACAGAATTGATGAATGCGACACGTCCAATGTCAGTAAACATCAGTGCGCCGAACTGCGATATTTGCCCCAGTGAAACCAGAAGTGCGGCCAATAACTGCCATACATTCGGGGCGATCACTGTGTGCCTGATGATGGACCGGTACCGGCCACTCACAGCAGCGGCGACGCCGTAAAAGCAGATGGCTGTAAGAGAGCCGACCAGCGCGCCAAAAAACGGATCGGGCCCATCGGCAAGACCGAACTTTCGGGCGACGTAGCTGGTGGCGTAGAGAAATGCTGAAACAAGTCCGAATATCAGTCCCAGTGAGATGTTGGTTCGCTTGACCGGGTCGGTCGTCGAAATCCATATGCTCCTCCGGTCGGACCAGACCAGTAGGCCAAAACTGATGCCGATCATTGCCATCCCAACAGCCGATTCAATTGATATCAACTCATCTAAGAGAAGCCAGCCAAGAATGAGTGAGATGAAAGGGATCATGCGCCGCGACGTAGATGCGCGGATAACACCTGCAAATTCGATGGATTTGTATAAGGTAATGCGGCCCAAACCTGTCGCAAGTAATCCGGATACCGCAAACCACCCGATAACCAACAGCAACGCGCCATCTGCTGCTGGAAAGCCACCACCCGCGACCAGCCACGCCATGCCCGACAGGAATGCGGTCATGACGATCGATAGTAGGACTCCGCTTTCGACGCTTGCTTTGCTCGCGCCCTTCGCAATCGCAACACTGCCCATGCCGTACGCGAACGCAGAGAAAAGCGCAAGGAGTTCACCGGTCAAAAGCGAGGTCCTGGAAATGTAATCCTGAAGAATTGACGGGGCATGGGTGTGACTTTCATCTTGGATGCGTTTATAACTTAGCAGTCTAACTTAATCGCTTTTATCGCGCTTTACAGGCGTCTGTCGAGAGCGTGAATGGTCCCCAACGGCGCGTTGACAACATCAAGAAGCGCCCGTTATGGTAAAATAGTTAGAAATCTAAATACCTTGATAGTCTGGGAGGATTAACATGAAAGTATCGCTCAAGAGCACCATTGTTGGTGCTGCAGCGCTGCTGCTTGCTTCGGCGGCATCGGCTTCAGGGCAAACCTATAATTTGACGCTTTGCGGGGCGAGCCCTGGCGGACTATGGAGCCTGCTTGGTGCTGGCTTAGATGCCGCAGTTAAGAAATCGTATCCGGGATCGACTATCACCTATCAAACGTCCGGTGGCGGATTGGCCAATGTTGCTCTCATCGACAATGGAACCTGTGACCTGGCAATCATTCATGATGCCGAAGCCAAGCTTGCGCTGAGCGGAAAAGATCCTTTCAAGGCACCTATCGACAGCTTGGCCACGATCGCCCAGCTTTATACGTGGGCACCTATGCAGGCAATCGTGAGTGCTGATTATGCGAAAGAGCATAATCTGACCAAGCTTGAAGACATCGCCGAGCAAAAGCTGCCAATTCGTATCGCGCTGAATCGCCGCGGGAATGTTGTCAGTTCTGTCGGTGAATCAATGCTCAATGCCATCAACGCGAGTCCGGAGCAGATTGGTTCCTGGGGCGGTGACGTTCAGTTCGCTGCATCCAGCGAGCAGGGCGATCTAATGCGCGACCGGCGTATCGACATGATTTTAAACTCGCTGTTCGTCAATCACAGTTCGATCCGAGAACTCGCTTCAGCGATTGATGTCAAGTTGCTGCCTATAACTGAAGAGACAGCAAAAAAGGTCGTTGATGAGTGGGATATCAAGGAATTCACCATCCCGAATTCGGCCTATGACTGGACTGATGAGGACGTCCTCACTGTCACCGTCTCCGCGCAGCTTTTCGTGCGGGCGGACGCTGACGAAGAGATGGTCCACAACATCACAAAAGCTTTGACTGACAATGTTGATCAGCTTCAGAGCGTCCACAAGGCGATGGCTCCACTCGACGTGGAACTGATGGCTGGCGCCAAAACTGTGCCATTTCATCCTGCGGCGAAAAAGGTTTTTGAAGGCGCGGGTAACTGAGCCCATTCGGCTCGCAGGGGCGGTTCGCCCGCCCCTGCAAGAGCCAAACGTGACCGCAACGACAGGCAAACCGCCAAATGATCGAATTATTTTTTGACACCGGAGCTCGGCGCAAACCGGAAGGCGTCGTTGGACACCTCGTTAAAGCTTTTGCTGCGGGTACTGCTGTCTCCACAATTTATGCGGCGGCATTTTCGCGTGCAGATTCCCTCACATTGATCATGACTTTCCTGGCTCTCATGCTGGTTTTGACATTTGTCATGACCGGGGCGACATCGAATTCCGTGCCGGACCGAGTTCCGTTGCATGATTGGATCCTTGCGTTTCTGTCAGCCGTCACGGGTATCTATTTCATCTCCCAGGCACCGATCATCGCCCAGCGCATTACCTTGCTGGATCCCTTGTCGACCCTTGACATCGTGTTCGCCTCGCTGATCCTCGTACTCACGATTGAAGCAATGCGCCGCACCGTCGGGGTTGGTTTGACACTGATTGTCCTGTTTTTCCTGGCCTATAATCTGTTTGGAGACCAATTGGGCGGTGTCCTTGGACATGGCCTGATTACTTACGAGCATTTTCTCGACATCACTATATTCACCACAGATGGTCTTTTCGGTGTGCCCTTGCGTGTCGCGGCGACTTACGCATTTCTTTTTGTGTTTTTTGGCACCACCCTTGCAAAAGCCGGCGGATCGGCCTTCTTTTTCAACATCGCGGCCTATTTGACGGGACGATCTCCTGGTGGCCCTGCCAAAATCTCGGTCATATCTTCGGCTCTCTACGGAACGATCTCCGGCAGCCCGACATCAGACGTTGTAACTACCGGTGCCATCACCATCCCGATGATGAAGCGGATGGGTTACAAAGCAACATTTGCTGGAGCGGTTGAGGTATCGGCTTCCACTGGCGGCAGTCTGCTTCCCCCCGTTATGGGCGCTGCTGCGTTCATCATGGCGGAGTACACTGGCATCGATTATATCGACATCGCCTTTGCGGCTTTGATTCCGGCTTTGCTCTATTACGTGCCTATTTATCTTCAGGTTCATTTGCGTGCGAAACGCGAGAATTTGGCACCGGTAGATCGTTCCCTGATTCCCTCACTTGGGATGACTCTGCGCGAAGGTGGGTTGTTCGTCATTCCGTTGGTCGCCATTACCTGGGCGCTGGTGGAAGGTTACACACCAACCTACGCGGCAGTCTACGGAGTGATTGCAGTGTTCCTGATATCCTTGTTTCGCAAGTCGACGCGATTAGGTCCGCGGCAAATCTATGATATCCTTGCTGAAACGAGCTTGCGCACCGTTCCGGTTGCAGGAGCATGTGCCGCAGCGGGACTGGTTATCGGCGGAATTACGATGACCGGCCTAGCATCGAAATTCTCGACACTCGTCTTTTTGCTGTCGGGGGCTGATCTTTTCTCTTCACTGGTTATCGCTGCGACTTTGACAACTCTTCTGGGCATGGGCATGCCAACACCGAGTGCATACATTCTGGCGGCGGTCCTTATTTCACCGGTGATGCGCACACTTGGTGTGGAAGACCTGCCTGCGCACCTTTTTCTTCTGTATTTTGCTGTGATGTCAGCGCTAACGCCGCCTGTTGCCGTAGCTGCCTACGCAGCCAGCGCAATTGCCGACGCCAACCCGCTCAAGATCGCAGCTCAATCGGTCCGAATAGCGATAGGTGCATTCCTCATTCCGTTTTGTTTCGTCTACAATCCTGGTCTGCTGATGCAGGGCACGTTATGGGAGATTGTTTTCACCACAGCCAGCGCTGTCTCCGGGCTGGTCATGATCGCAATCGCTGTAGAAGGGTACTGGAGTGCACATATTCCATGGCTTGCCCGTTTGGTCTTTGCCGTTTCCGGTCTGTTGTTCCTGGCTTCCGGATATATCAGTGTAGCGTTAGCGTTGGCAGCACTCGTCTCTGGCGCAATTCTGCTCAAGTTTCAAAAGAATTCAAACCAGATCCAGGCGAAATCGGAGAGAGGAAATTAAGTCCACTTCAGTTTGCGAATAATGGGTTTGCAAGATAGAGATGGCTTTTTTCGAAAGGCAGAGAAATATGGATGCGCCCACGGCTAAAGAATTGGAGGACCCCCAGAAAAAAAACTTGCTACCCTTCGACGAAAGCGTCGGATATCAAATTCGGCAGACTTCACGTCTGATTCAGCGATGTCTGCAGCAGAAAATAGAACCTCACGGTGTTACGCTCGGCATGTGGTATTTTCTGCGAGCACTTTGGCACGAGGATGGCATGACACAGCGCGAATTGTCGCTGGTTGTAGGCACCATGGAGCCGACAACACTGACTGCAATCAAATCGATGGAAATAAGCGGGCTGGTTCGCCGAGTTAAGAATCAAGACGACCGGCGCAAGATTAATATCTATCTCACCGAGCGGGGAAAAGCGTTGAAAGCAGAATTGATGCCGTTGGCCAAAGAGGTTGTGGACAACTCAGTGCGCGGGTTTTCCGATCGGGAGCGTGCCGGGTTGCTCGAATATCTGAAAGCCATTCAAGGCAATTTGAGTGACGACTCTGCGGGTAAACTTGACGTAACCGAATAGCCCTCTGCCGCCGATTGACAAACCTACCCGGCCAGTCGGCGTAAGAATGCGTCCGCTGACATCACCTCACGAATTGAATACTTCTCTGCTTCAGGCGTTAGCTTCGTTTCATATCGGAGACCCTTGCCATCCCAAAGCCACCAATAAGCAATCCCGCCTTGTTTGTCGTATATCGGCGTGCGAAAAATGGGGAACTCGGAGTCTTGTTCAGGGATTGAGGCGCTGCCGATCCTCGATCCGGTGATCTGTTTGTTTGCGATCGCGTTTCCGAGCGCAATCATCGCCGAAAACGCAGTTTCAGACTGCGCCAACAATTGAATATCTTTAGGCCTTGTATCGTGCGCGCCGCAGAGGACCCTGACCACCTGCGGATATGAAGGGTGTTCATGGGTCAGCTGCGCATAGTAAAGCCCGCTCTCAGTCTTGATTTCTATCATGTCGCCGGGAGAAAATTTCATGTCTCGTCTTTCAGGTCTTGGGGCCCGTCACAGGCTGTAAGCCTCGAGGGTTGCCGGATGGAAAAGTTCTTCGACCTCGACCTTTCGCGGCGATAGCCCTTGGGCTTGATGATAGCCAAGAAATGTCTCCAATACTTTCCGATTGGGCGCCAAGCCATAGGGCCAGATATCGGCACCCATCAGCGCTCTTGCGCGGGCCAGGTTGTCTTCTACAAATGGCATCGTGACCTTGGTCGCAGAGGTATCTGCGAGTGCTTCCTCGGCCATCATCTTGGCTTTGGTAAATGCCTTCAGCAGTGCGCCGGGCAGCCATGGATGCTGATCAGCCAGCGATCGACGAATTCCAAGCACATGCATGATTGGAAAGATCCCGGTCTTCCGGAAGTATTTTTCGGCTTCGGCGACAGTGTCATTGAATAGCCGACGGATGGACGGATGGCCTTCATCAAAACAGCGAGGCGCACGTGGTCCCACAAAGCCGTCAATTTCGCCATCGATCAGCAACTGATTCAAAGTAGCGCCCTCAGGCGCTTCGGTCATCCTGATATCGCCAGGTAATTGGACCTTGATCTTTTCTGGCCGACCGGCAGTGTTCATGCCGCCGCGTACCCAATTGATTTCTGACGGTTTGACGCCATATTCGTCTTCGAGAATGCCTCGGAACCAGACATTCGCTGATAGCTGATATTCTGCGACGCCAATTCGTCTCCCGCGAAGGTCAGCCGGCGTATTAATGCCCCGGTCATTTCGGACATAGATCGAGGTATGTCTGAACGCCCGCGAGAGGAAGACCGGAATCGCAACATAGTGGGGATCTCCGCGCGCCACCGAGATCGAGTAGGAAGACAGCGAAAGTTCGCTGACATCAAAGGCCTGATGTCTGAAAGCGCGAAAAAACATCTCCTCGGGCGACAGCAGCATGCAGTTAGGGCTGACGCCGTCGATGCCGATCCGGCCGTCCGAAATTGCGCGCGTGCGGTCGTAGTCACCCATTGCGATTGAAAGTGTTAATGCACTCATATTCTGTCTCCGATAATCCCAGTCTGATGTGTGAGCGGGACTGTGATGCGTGCGTGCGCCGCCTCCAGTATCGCTAAGCTGATTTCGAGGCTTGCCAGCCCCCAGGCGCCGGTTTGTGTCGGCAGCTGTCCATGGCGAACGGCGCCTACAACGGCGTCGATCACCTCGGTTCGAGGATTGCTGACCTGCGGTGCAGGGACAAACTCGCGCTTTAAATCGCCATAGACATGAACTCCATCAGGCGTCAGGCGAAGATCTGCGTGATCGAGTGATACAATCATTGGACCAAAGTGTTCGTGTTCGGTTGCAGGTTTCGGCATATCGCCTGACCCATAAGTGCGCGCGGACTTCAGTTTGCTTTCCTCGTCAGCTGACTTGATGGTGGCGAGCTTTTGCCGTGCCGCACCGTAAGCTTTAGAATCCTTTTTCGATCCCAATTCACCGGTCCAGTTCATCCACTCATCACTGTCGAAATGCGCATAGCCGGAATAGGTCAGCGAGGCGAACGCCCCTCCAGCAAACGAGACCAGTGCGCTATAGGCACCTTCCGTGGGCCGGGCAGGGTCCCAATTTCCAGTCAAGGCGGACACTGTCTCACCGAGGCCACCAGCCAACAGGCGGACGATGTCAATCTGGTGCACACCTTGCGAAAACAAAACGCCGCCACCCATTTCGGTGCGAAGCTCTTCGGGGCGGCGTGGCCGATAGAGAAAATCGGTGTAATTGAACGCATTGATCATACGCACCTTGCCCAACTGGCCGCCTTCGATCAGCCCTCTGGCAATTGCGACCGGCGCATCAAAGCTGTGGCTCGGCCCCACGATAAGATGCACGCCCGCTTCTCGGCACGCGTCGACCATGCGCTTTCCGTGATCAATGGTGATTGCAATCGGTTTGTCCACAAGGACATGTTTGCCAGCCCTGGCTGCGGCGATGACGTGTTCGCAATGCATCTGGTGCGGTGTGGCGACATAGACAATCTCGACAGCCGGATCAGCGCAGAGAGCTTCCACGTCCTCATAAACATTGCCGCCGAATTCGTCTTGGAACGCTGTGCGCGAAGCTTCACGCGGCGCGCAAGCCGCAACCAGTTGCACACGCGGATCATTGCGGAACGCAGGCAGCATCAGGACGAAGCCACGCCCCAGCCCGATGACACCAATGCCCAACGGTTCCAGCTCAGAGGTCAATGATCAAGTCCCCGCTCTTGGCGCGTGAAACACAGATCATGATGTGATCTTTTCGTTCCTCGTCCATCAGCACCATATCGCGATGGTCCACATCTCCGGAAACCAGCTTTGTCTTGCAGGTGCCACAGGTGCCGCTTTCACAAGAGCTGACTGTTGGAACGCCGGCGTCACGCACAGCTTCCAGAATAGAACGATCACTTTGCACGGTGATTGTCTTGCCGGATCGCGCAAGTTCGACATCGAAAGCCACGTCGTCAGGGCGAATAACACTGATGGGCTTGAAGTCTTCAAAATTGACGCGACCTTCAGGCCAATGGCCGGAGATTGCCTTGATCTCCTCCATCAGCGGTTTGGGACCGCAGCAATAAACATGCATGTTCTGCGGTTCAACAAAGTGATCCCAGAAATCATATATCTGTTCAATATCTCCGTTGTCATGATGCACAAAAAGCCGGTCACCATAGGCTTCGGTCATCTCGTTGAGATAAGCTGTTTCTTCAGCATTTCGGGTGCAATAGATGATGTTGAAATCAGCCTCGGTGTCTTTGAGTTGACGAGCCATGGCGAAAATTGGGGTGATGCCGATGCCGCCCGCGATCAGCAGATACTTTGGCGCATTCTTCAGCGGAAAGTCGTTCTCCGGTGGCTCTACGATAAGTTCCGTACCTTCGAGCGCGTCATCGTGCATGGATTGCGAGCCGCCACGGGAGGCGGCTTCGCGTTTGACTGCAATGGTGTAGTTTTTCGGATTGTCCCCGACTCCGGTCAGTGAATAGCGTCGCATTGCACCCGACGGAGTTTGAACGGTTATGTGTGCGCCTGGGCCATATGTTGGCAATTCTGTGCCGTCAACTGGCGCCAATACGAATTCCATAATCAATGGCGTCAGCGGCTGGCGGGCTGCAACTTTCATCTTGATCGTTTCGCTTTTGTCGCCCATCAGGTCGAGTCTCTCCTTCTTGCATGTAGGTATGTACTTAGAAAGCTAACTATTTTGAGTCAATAGCTGGACGGAAACGAAAAGGTGTTCTAAAATTCCTAAGATAACTAACAAATTTCCCGTAAGGAGAACACATGCTCACCCCGGAAGAGAACGCAATTCTCACATGTGTCGGTAGTGACAAGCCGATGGGGCAGCTGATGCGCCAACACTGGACGCCTGTCTGTCTCATAGAGGAAGTCGCAGAAAACGATGGTAAGCCGCTGCTTGTCGAGGCCTTGGGCGAACGATATGTCGCGTTTCGCGATAGCGACGGAAGAGTTGGTCTGCTTGACGAGTTATGTCCGCATCGCAGAGCGTCGCTTGTATACGGCAGAAACGAGGAATGTGGCCTGCGCTGCCTCTATCACGGCTGGAAAATGGACGTCGATGGCAATATTCTTGCGATGTCTTCGGAACCCGAAGGTAGCCCTCTAATGAACAAGATCTCGCACCGGGCCTATCCAACCCGGGAGTGGGGAGGGTTTGTCTGGGCGTGGCTGGGTGAAAAGGAGCAGGTTCCAGAATTTGATCCGCCCGCCTTCGCTCCGACTGCAGACACACAGATCTCGATTCTCAAAATCCGGGTGCCGGCTAACTGGGCGCAAATCCATGAAGGTCAGATTGATAGCGCGCATTCATCGTCGCTGCATTCTTCGGATATGAAACCGGCAAGGGTGGAAGGCGCATCGGCGGACGAAAAAGCATGGTATCGTCCCTCTACGGACAAAGCACCGAAAATGCAGACTGAAACCACGAGTTACGGTTTTCACTATGCCGCGATCCGCAAACCGATCAAGAACGCGCAAACGCACAATTATCTGCGTATCACAGAATTCGTTGCTCCCTATTATTCGCTGATCCCACCGAACAACAATTACAAGGTTGCCAGTGTCATAGTCCCGATCAGCGATGAAGAGACGGCCTTTCACTTCATCGCTTGGGGCGGACCGAACGTGCCGAGCACCGAAGAATGGCGAAGATTCAACCACACCGTACCCGGTGAGGATGTTGACCACAAATGGCGCTCGAAACGCACCCTCGAAAATGATTTTCTTCAGGATCGCGAAGCCATGAAAAATGGCAGCTTTACTGGAGTGCCGGGCATTCCCAATCAGGATGTCATCATGTGGGTCAGCATGGGGCCGATTGTCGATCGTACGAACGATGTTCTTGGCGCCTCCGACCTTGCTATTGTGGAGTTCCGGCGTCTGATGGTTGATGCTGCGCGCCAGGTTGCTGCTGGTGGTCCAGCAATCGGCACGCAAAAACCCGGTGTCCTTCAAGCCAATATATCATCCCGCGAAGGTGTTTTTCCAAAGGATGTCGACTGGCGCACTCTGGTTGCAGCCAAGGAAATGCTTGCGGCTGAATAGGCCTTGATAATTTATCGGCCATTCCTGTCGGGAATGGCCGATAGATTGGCGATAATCCGGTCCATTACCTCAAAATATGTGTCCAGATCCGCGGCTGATACTCCATCAGTTGCGCTCAAGGCGATTTGCTTGGCAAAGGGCAAAATGGTGTCGGCCAGAGCATTGCCCTTTTCTGTCAGGGTCACCCGTATCCGGCGACGGTCCTCATCATCACGGACCCGCTTGATCAACTTCGCGCGATCAAGCATGTCAATGATGCCGGTCGACGACGCCTTTTCGATGCCGAGTTCGGCCGATATTTCGTTTTGAAACAGGCTCTTCTTTTCGCGCAGGACCCTCAAGTGAAGATACTGGGCAACGGTGAGATTGCGTTTGGCGAGATGGTCCTGCAACTGCCGCTGGTAAAGGCGATGCGCCTTTCGAATTGACGCTCCAATGCCCCGTTCGGCTGATTCCGATGTCACTGTCCGCCCGTCCTCTGTCCATTTCAATCTTCGGTTTCGCTTACCACGCGCTTGACGCAAAAGGTAGAGTTCGATATAGTAAGGATAGCATACTAATTTGGAGAATTGGTTGACCGAAACCCTCATTTTCAGAACTGGTGAAGTGGCCGAAAACGACGTCAAGATCGTTCAGGTGGGCGATGTCGAAATTGGCGTTTTCCGCAAGAATAACCGCTATTTCGCTTACCGGAATATTTGCCCGCACCAGGGAGGCCCAGTGTGCGAAGGAATGACCATTCCCAAGGTGACCGCCGAATTGTACGAAGACCGTAAGTTCCGGCGCCATAATTTTGATACGGACGAAATGCACTTTGTCTGTCCCTGGCACGGTTGGGAATTCAAGCTTGAGACAGGTGAGGCGGCCGGTGATCCCTCGATTCGGCTTCGTCGCTACAACGTCTTAGAGCGCGACGGTGCAATTTATGTCGACATCTGACGGGAGCGCTATGCTCCGCGATGCGGCTTTGGCATTTTCATCTGCAGTGGAGCGGGAGCAGATCCAAGATATATCCGACCGTGATTTGCAACTTTTGTTTGCAAGCGTTGTCCGCGTATATGCGGCCAAATACGTTAACAATCCCGACCTGCTGCCCTTCTTCCGCCAATCCGACAACGTCACAGCCACCGACGTGGCCGTTTCAGCCACGGGAATGCTGAAGGCCGCCGAAATGGCGGTATTTGAACTTGGCATGTGGCAAACCATTAAAGGGCACGGCTGAAAACCGTCACATATCGATTGGACAGGCAATGAACGACAAATTTACCACAGGCGATTATGCCAGATATGATCCGGCGGTTGAGGAATTCGACACGACAAAGCTACTGAAGAATGCCTCCCGCCAGGCGCGTGATCGGCATTATGAAGACTTTTTCATCTGTGATGTGGATTCCCACCACTACGAGACGGAATCTCTCCCCGAGATTTTGAATTATATGGATGATCCTGTCATCCGCCAACTCGGTCTTTCTGCGGGCAATGTCGGCCGGGCAGGGCTTTTGCCTGCGGTTCTCGGCTCCCAGGATATGGGCGGACGCGTTACGCGGTACCCTGGCCGCAAGCATGAAAAGGTGCCGCCAAAGCCTCACCGCGACATCACCCTGACCCGGCGCTGGATGGACTCGCTCGGTGTGGATATGGCCTGTCTGTTTCCCACTCCGATGCTGACATTGGCAACGCATCCGCAGCCAGACGTCGAGGTCGCCATGGCGCGCGCCTATAACAGGTGGCTCTGCGAACGTATTCTGGAGGAAGACAACCGGATCTGCTCGATGATCTATCTGCCTCTCAACGAGCCGCACGAAGCAATTCGGATGATTGAGGAATTTGGCGAACGCCGCGGTGTTGTTGGCTTTCTGTCAACCGGATATCTTAAACGTCCGGTGCACGATAACGCCAACATGCCGATCTACGCGGCACTTGAGGAACGGGGCCTACCACTCGGATTTCATGCAGCCTACAACTGGGCTGACACGTCGCTTGCTCAGCTTAATCGGTTCATTTCGGTTCACGCTCTCGGCTTCACGTTTTGTAATATCATCCATATGACCAACTGGGTCATCAACGGCATGCCGGAACGCTTTCCCAAGCTGAAGACTGTGTGGATCGAAAGCGGACTGGCTTGGATCCCCTTTGTCATGCAACGCCTGGACAACGAATACATGATGCGCACATCGGAAGCGCCTTTGCTGAAGCGCAAGCCAAGCGATTATATGCGTGAGATGTATTATTCGACGCAGCCAATGGAGATGGTGGACAACCGCGAGGCACTGGAGGTCACGATGAAAATGATCAAGGCGGATACGCAATTGCTCTATTCGTCGGACTATCCACACTGGGACATGGATTTGCCCAGCACGATCTACGATTTGCCGTTTCTGACTGAAGATTCGAAGCGCAATATTCTTGGCCGCAACGCTCAACGGCTGTTCAATATGGAGCCGGTCATGTCTGACTGGAAGTTGAAGGCGAGAGCGGAACGCGCCGCAAAGTGAAGTCACCCAATCTGAAGATGATCGCGCGAGATTTCCGCAATCGTCCGGCAGCCGAGCAGTCTCATCGTGCGATGAATCTCCTCACTCAGGATTGAAAGCGCCTGATTTGCGCCAGGTTGCCCGCTGGCTGCGAGACCGTAAAGCATGGTCCTGCCGATAAGCACAGCCTTTGCTCCGAGTGCCAGGGCCTTGACGACATCACTGCCTCGACGAAAACCACTGTCGACCATGACTGTCATTCTGTCTCCAACCGCGTCCACGATCGCGGGGAGTGCTTCCATTGTCGTCATGGCTCCGTCGAGCTGACGTCCGCCATGGTTTGATACCACCAGGCCATCGATCCCGATGGACAATGCCCGTTGCGCGTCTTCGCTCGCCAAAACGCCCTTAAGGATCAGATTGCCATTCCAGTGGTCCCGGATCCGCTGCAAGTCCGACCAGTCGAACGAAGGATTTCGCTGGCTGCGTGTGTACTCAGCCATTTCGGCAGCTGTGGCGCCGGCTTCGAGAAAGGCAGCCAGATTCTCCAGTCGTGGAACGCCGGTACGCATCCATATGGATGTCAGCCATCGAGGATGTGTCAAACCGTCCATCACAATTCGTGGCGACCAGCGGATATGGTGTGCAAAACCATGCCGTTTGTCGCGCTCCCGGTTGCCGGCCACCAGCGAATCGACTGTGACGATGGCCGTCCGGTAGCCCGAGTCGTAAGCCCGGTCGAGAAGCCGGGCGGCGAATTCCGGTTTACCCCACGGATAAAGCTGAAACCACTTTGCTTCGTTGGTTTGCCGGGCAATTTCTTCGAGCGATAGGTTCGATGCGGTCGAAAGCGCGAAGCCTGCCCCTGCTTGGGCCGCGGCGCGCGCGAGACACAGATCGCCCTGATGCCACAATAATCCATTCAGGCCGGTGGGTGCGATGATTAACGGCAGCGCCAGTTTTTCGCCGAAAACTGTAGTGGTTGTATCGACCTCACCGCCGGTTAGTACCCGCGGTCGAAATGAGATCGCTTCGAACGCCTCACGGTTTCGCCGTAACGTAACTTCGTCTTCAGCGCCGCCGTCAATATAGTCGAATACCACGCGGGGCAGGCGACGACGTGCCTGTCGCCGGAGTTCCTCGATATTTATTGCGGGAGGCACAGCAGCTTCCACTCAAACGCTGGCGTCGAGGCGTGACAGCCTCTCGCGCCAGGCAGATTCAATTTCGGGGTTCTTTGTGTAGAGTGGCAGCTCTCCCTGCATCACGCGTTTGATGTTCGCCATCACAGCCTCGGGCATCGCATCGTAGAGGTCTCTTGTGTGTCCGACCATATGAGGCGTCAGGATGACCCGGTCGATGGAACGCAAGGGATTGTCGGCACGCGGCGGTTCCGGGTCGAAGACATCTAGGGCAACTCCACCCAGGTGACCTTCCAGCATGACTTTCGCCAATGCATCTTCGTCGATCACCCCGCCGCGCGAAGTGTTGATCAGGATGGCATCTTGCTTCATCAGGCGCAGTTCATTTTCAGCGATCAGATTGCGTGTCTCGCCGCTGAGCGGAACATGGAGGCTGACGACATCGCTTTGGCGCAGAAGCGCTTCTATTGACATCATTTCCACGGACGGATCCATCTGGCTCGCATTGATATAGGGATCGTGGGCGATGATATTGGCGCCCCAGCCTCGCAGTCGCGCGGCGACACCGCCACCGATGCGGCCGAGACCGATGATCCCGATAGTTCGGCCCTTGAGCATCCGCGCATGCATCTGCGCAGGACGAGGCAGATTGTCACGCAGCAATGATTTGGTGGTTTCCAAGCCATAGAGCAGAACGAGCATGAACATTATGCCCGATTCCGACATTGCCTCGAAATTTTCCGGGATCGGACCATGACCGACGATCAAGGATCGCTGGGCGCACTCCTCAAGATCTACGGCATCGACCCCGATTGACGGAAAAATTATGCCTTTGAGTTTCAAAGCCGCATCGAAGTCGGCACCCGAAATCCTGCTGCGCGAACTCGTTACCAGGATGTCCGCCTCACAGAGGAGGCTTGCGCGTTCTTCCGGCGAAAGCCGGTAGGGAATGCCCGGGGTAACCTTAGGACCGCGAATGACGGTCCATCCGTCACCCTCAAGCCTGGCGATTACACGCTCGACAACTTCGTTCAGGTTCGGATCATCGGAGATATAGGCGGTTGCCATGGCATTACTCGCTTCGTGTCAGGCCGGCGATCATCCCCGGGTTATAGCCTGGGTGAACGCGCGCATCGATGACTACGGATTTTCCATCTTTTGCCATCGCAACAGCCTTGCGAACAGCGTCGGTGAGTTCTCCTGCGGTGTGCACCGGCCCGATTGCTTCCAGCCCCTGGGCTTTGGCAATGGCTGCCAGATCAATATCCGGGTCGCCAATCCTTTGGCCGATCCATTTGTTTTCTGTCGGTCGCTGGCGTGCTTCCGCGACCCGCTCCTGGTGCACCTCGTCATTGAAGAAAGAGCGGTTGTTCGCAACAATTGCGACGAACGGGATCTTGTAGTGCGCACCGGTCCACAAGGCAGCGACACCCATCATGAAATCGCCGTCGCCGAGCACCGCTACCGGCAACCGGCCTGTGTCCTGGAGAGCAAGGGCTGCCCCGATCGTCATACCCGGGCCAGATCCAATTCCGCCTCCGCCGTCGGTGCCGAGAAAATCCAGAGGATGGCGGAAGTGCCATGTCTCACCTGCCCAACCAAGCGGCAGCCGGATAAGCGAAATGCATTCCCCCGCAAATCCATCGCCCAAGGCGCCCGCAAGGGCGATCACATCAAGCGGCGTATCTGCCGCCGGAGCTTCGATCGCTGGGGTCGCCGTGAAATTCTCCGGCTCTATTCCTTTATCGACACCCAGTTCGTCAGCGATCAGATGCATGGCAACGTCCGGATCTGTAGCCAGATGGATATCTATCGCCGGCAAACCCTGATGATCCATGCTCCAGCCATTGTGAAGCTGGTAGTCCATTGAAACGCTGATCACCTTTGCGGACACACCCTTGGCCTGTTTAAAGGCGCCTGCAAGATCCAGCCAATCCAGGCTCAGGATAACATCGGCATGGCGCAACACTTCACCCGCTGCATTATCAAAGAAATGAGCCGGCTTACTGCGGTGAAGCGGGTGGTCGGTCGGAAAGGCGGCACCTATCTTGATGTCGGTGAGGACATCCGCGCCAAGATGTTCCGCTAGTGCGACACGGCGGGCCCAGTCTTTGGTGTTGCGTGAAACCCTACCGGCGAGAATGAGCGGAGATTTTGCCTCGCGTAGGGCCTGCACTGCGGCTTTGATTGTCGCCCGCGACGGCTCCACCTGAGCCGGCGGCTGGTGGCGACTGATATCAGGCAGTTCGGGCATTTTATCCAGCGGCTTCTCCTGGATGGATGCATCGAAATTGATATAGGTCGGACCGCACGGCGCGGTTCTTGCGATGATGTTGGCTCGCAGCATTGCTTCGATGCCGGCCTCGACCGAGGCAGGCTGGTCATCCCATTTGATGAAATTGCGGATTAGCGAACCCTGGTCCCGGGCCGTGTGAATCCAGTCGATCCAAGGCCGCCGCTGCGCCGCATCAACGGGCCCCGTCGCTCCGAACACCAGCATTGGCACACGGTCGCACCACGCATTGAAAATGGCCATCGTGCCGTGCATCAGGCCGACATTTGAATGCATTATTACGGCCAGTGGCTCGCCGGAAACTTTTGCATAGCCATGGGCGATTGCCGCAGCATGCTCTTCGTGCAGGCACAACAACATCTGCGGGTCAGTATTGCCGAGCTGGTTTACGAGACTGTCGTGCAGGCCGCGAAAACTGGCACCCGGATTAAGAGCGACATATTTGATACCGATCTTGCGCAGCATTTCGGCAAAAACGTCGCTGCCCCAGACACTGCCGTGCTCAGTCGGCACAGGCTTCTCGACCCCTTGATCGGAGTCCATCGATGTTGGTGTTGTTGGGACTGACATTTCTACCTCCACTCAAAGCCGGAACCCGTCCTGATGCGGAGTATATACTCGGTCTCAGCTAACGAATAATAATTTGCTTTGTTTACTAACTAAAATCCCAATGCGTCAACCCAGAACAACACTTAAACAAGCACGCGGCCACCGAACTACGACTTTTTTTGGGAAACGAATTGACTTGCCGCCAAACCCTTCATAGTTTGCTTAGCATCCTAACTTGTGTATATTTGCATCATGGGATGGTAGAGGAGAAAGTTCAGTATGGTCCTTGAAATTCGAGGAGTGGGCAAGGCGTTTAATATACCTGGCCGACCGCCAATACGTGCCTTGGGGGATATATCCCTGACGCTCAGCGAGGGAGAATTTGTTTCGATAATCGGGCCAAGCGGGTGCGGAAAATCGACTTTGTTCAACATCGTTGGCGGCCTCATTACTGATTTCGAAGGCACTGTGTCCGTTGACGGTCAGGAGATACGTGGTCCCCATCGTGAAATCGGCATGGTTTTTCAGGAAGAATCTACCTACCCGTGGCGCACTGCCGCGCGCAATGTTGAGCTGCCACTTGAGGTCGCCGGAATCCCTGCCGCAGAGCGCCGCGAGCGGGCTAACAAGCTGATCAAGCTCGTCGGTCTTGATGGATTTGAGGATCGCTACCCCAGTGAACTGTCTGGCGGCATGAAGCAGCGGATTTCGATTGCGCGGACACTCGCATTCTCACCCCGCATCATGCTGATGGACGAACCCTTTGGCGCGCTCGATGAGCAGACGCGCCTCCTGTTGGGGGATAAGATCCTGAAAATCTGGCAGGATATCCGCCAGACCACCATGCTCATCACACACAATATTACCGAGGCGGTTCAGATGAGCGATCGTGTCGTGGTCATGTCCTATCGGCCGGGACGCATCAAACGGATCATCGATATCGACCTGCCACGTCCTCGCAGCTCTGAAAACATAACAGACAAAGCATTCGGCGATTACGTGGGAATGATCTGGAGTGACCTCAGAGAAGAGGCGTCCCAACATATGAACGAAAGCGAGGCGCTAAGCCGAGCTGCCGTTTGAACTGCCCGCCTTGGCGGGTGCAATTTTGCCAATTCTCGGGAGGAGAAATGACAATGATCAACAAACTAGCTATTACCGCGGCACTTCTGGCCGCAACGACGTTTTCAGGGGCTGCCTGGGCCGCAGACACAGTCAAGATCGCAAATGCCCAAAAAGGGTTTTGGGACCAGACAATCATCATGTTTGGCGATGAGGCAGGCATCTTCGACAAGCACGACATCGATCTTGAGATTCTGTGGACTGATGGTGGCGCAGACGCGCAGCAGGCCGTCATTTCCGGAAGTATGGACATCGCAGTTGGCACAGGCGCCCTCGGCGTCATCAGCGCATGGGCCAAAGGTGCTCCTGTGGAAATTATTTCCGCCTCGATGACTGGCTCATCCGACCTCTACTGGTACGTCAAGAGCGACAGTGACATTCAGTCCATGGCGGACACCGGCGGGAAATCCGTTTCATTCTCGCGGCCCGGCTCTTCGACCAATCTGGTTGCTGCAAAGCTGGTTGCAGCGGCGGGAACTGACGCCGAAATGATCCCCACCGGCGGCCCGGCAGCCACCATGACCCAGGTCATGTCCGGTCAGATTGATGTCGGCTGGTCTGCCGTCCCGATTGGTCTTGATCGCGAAGCCAGCGGTGACATCCGTATCATCGCCAGTGGCAATGACGCGCCGGGTGTCAAAAATCAGTCAGTGCGCGTCCAGATTGCCAACCGCGACTTCATCGAGAAAAATCCGGACGTCGTCAAACGCTTTCTGGCTGCTTATAAAGAGACAATTGAGTGGGCTTACTCGTCGGACGAAGCACTCAAGAAGTGGGCCGAGATGAACAGTCTGACCATCGAAGACGCGAAAGCCGCGCGGGATCGTGGCTACCCTCAGGCCGCCTTGCAGCTATATCCAATTCAGGGAATGGAACTGAATGTCCAGGAGGCTGTCGATAACAAGCGTCTCGATGAACCATTGAGCGATGAGCAGATGGCCGAAATGATGGCCACGTCAGAAAAGCTCAACAAGTAGAGTGGATTAGAGATTGAACTTCACTCAATTTCACAAATGGGGCCCAACTGCCGCCAGCATTCTCTTGCTGGCAGTTTTGGGCCTTATTTTGCAGGTTGCGACGACGACCGGTGCACTGTCACCATTCGTGGTTCCACCCCCGAGCGAAATATTCCGCGCCATTCCGGAGCTTTTCACCGATGAATCCCTGATCAGTTATTTCGGTGTGACGCTAGGAGTGACCCTGGCGGGGACCTTGATATCAATCGCAATAGGAATGCCGATTGGGTGGCTTCTGTTTCGCAATCCGGTCTTTGGAAAAGCTTACGAAAGTTGGCTCGGGGCGATTTTTTCCGCTCCGATCATCCTGCTTTATCCGCTTTTTCTCGTCGTGCTTGGTCGCGGAATTCCGACGATTATTGTCATGAGTGTTGTTGTCGGCGTCGTGCCGATCATCCTGAGCACCTACACGGCATTGCAGGGGGTTCCGCCTGTTTACATGCGGGTCGCCCGAAGCATCAATATGCAGGCGCGCGATATGTTCTGGAAAGTCTACGCTCCTGCGGCGCTGCCTGCAATCTTCACCGGCATCAGGCTTGCGTTGATCTACGTCATGATTAACGCGGTCGCGATGGAATTTCTGATCAGTATCGGGGGGCTCGGATATCTGGTGGGTGATCTTTATGACCGTTACGAACTGCCATCGATGTATGCGGCAGTCATATTCGTGATCATCGCAAGTGTCATCTTTTTCACATTGATCGACAGGACTGAAAAATGGCTGAGATTTCGGTAAACGAAGCCCGCATTCACGCTAAACCGCGGTTGAGCCGGATCACCAAAATTCGAGTTGCGACAGTGATTGTCGTGTGGCTTGCTTATGAGGCCGCTTCTCGCTCTGGCCTGTTCTTCGAAGGTGTGGTGCCTTCATCCCTTCTAGTGGTGAAAGCGCTATTCCAAACGCTCGCGGATCCGTCATTCTATCCGCATCTCCTTCGAACGGCACAAGAAGTTTTGGCTGGCTTTTGCATTGGAGTTGTAGCCGGCGTGGCGCTGGGTATTCTGTTTGGCGCTTCTCCCTTCATCGGGCGAATGCTGAATCCCTGGGTCTATTATTTATCGCCGGCTCCCAAAATCATTTTTCTCCCGATCCTGCTCCTGCTCTTCGGAGTTGGGATCGGTTCGAAGATCGCGATGGCTGGCTTTTCCGCGTTCTTTCCTGTCGTCATTGCAACCTATGCTGCCATGCGTGAGATACCGGCCGTTTATATTCGCGTCGCGATCACGTTCAACGCGTCTTGGTCTCAGATGATCTCAAAAGTCTATATTCCGTCGCTGGTGCTGCCTGTGATGACCAGCCTGCGGCTGGCACTTGGTGTCGCGATCATCGGCACCTTGCTGGCTGAGATAAAGCTGTCGAATGTCGGCTTGGGACACCTAATCATCCAGCACTACAATTTTCTGCGCATTCCGCAAATGTATGCCGCGCTCATTCTGACTTTTGCGATCGCAGTTTCGGCGAATGCATTCATGGGCTGGCTGGCAAATCAGGTCGAACACGACCGCAAATAATTTTGCAGGGAAAACGGGGTTTCCCGCAATCGCCCAAATAAATCAGGAGATCTCAGGTGAACATGAAAGCAAACCAAACATCACAGGGTCCCTGGGAGCCGGTCCTGCCTTCCAATCGTGGTCTCTTTTACGGCGGCAAATGGCATACACCGATCAATGGTGGTGATGCGGAAACATTTGACCCGGGCAGGGGGATTACGCTCGGCAAAGTGGCAGAGGCTTCCGTTGCGGATGTGGACAGGGCGGTGGCGTCGGCTCAAAAGGGATTTCTCGAATGGCGCGATGTCGTACCGCTGGAGCGCGCAAAGATATTGCGCGAAATCGCGCGGATCCTGCGCGAAAACCACAAGGAACTCGCAACGATAGATGCAGCCAACTGTGGCAACCCGGTAGCCGAGATGATGGGCGACGCGAATGTGGCGGCGGCACAGCTTGATTTCTTCGCTGGACTTGTGACCGAGATGAAGGGCACTTCCATTCCGATGGGTCCAAACTCGGTCAATTTTTCGGTGCGCCAGCCGCTGGGCGTTGTGGCGCGGATTCTTGCCTACAATCATCCGTTCATGTTTTGCGGCGGAAAAATGGCTGCTCCGCTCGCCGCCGGAAATTCGGTGATTATCAAACCGCCGGCGCAGGCGCCTCTGTCTTCGCTTCGGTTGGCCGAGCTTATTGACGGTTTACTGCCGCCGGGCACGTTCAATGTTTTGCCTGGCGGGGTCGAGGCGGGATCTGCGCTTGCGAGCCATCCTGATGTCGCGAAAGTCACCCTGATCGGGAGTGTCGCGGCCGGCCGTGCTGTCATGCGGGCCGCAAGTGACACGATCAAGCCTGTCCTTCTTGAATTGGGTGGTAAGAACGCGTTGATTGCGTTTCCCGATTCAGACCCTAATTCCGTGGCGCGCGCAATCGTGGCTGGTATGAACTTCACCTGGTGCGGCCAGTCATGCGGATCGACGAGCCGGGCTTTCCTTCACGCCGATATCCACGATGCGGTTATTGAGCTGGTGCAGCAGGCAGTCAGCAAATTCAAACCGGGAATACCAACTGATCCGGCCACCACGATGGGTGCCCTTGTCAGCAAGACGCAACACGACCGTGTAATGAGCTTCATCCAGTCAGCCAAAGAGGAAGGCGCGCGTGTGGTTTGTGGCGGTGGCGCGCCGACCGACGACAGTCTCAAGGGGGGCTACTACATCGAACCGACGATCTTTGCCGATGTCACCCGGAACATGCGGATTGCAAGGGAAGAGGTATTCGGTCCTGTACTCGCCGTTCGCCGATGGGAGGACGAGAAGCAGATGATCGAAGAAGTCAATTCGCTCGAATATGGTCTGACATGCTCGATCTGGACGCGTGACGTTGCGCGCGCTCATCGCACCGCGATGGCAGTCGAGGTGGGATATGTTTGGGTCAATGAGGTGGCCAAGCATTTTCTGGGTGCGCCATTTGGCGGTGCCAAACAAAGTGGTATCGGACGGGAGGAATCGCTCGAGGAGCTGATCAGCTTCACTCAGGAAAAGAACATTCACATCAGCCTCACAGGCCAGTAGCTGACCAATTGACGGTGCCGAAGCCTGAATATGCATGGCTTTGCACCGGCTGTCTGTAAGTTGAGCGATCAGGAATCTTCAACTTATGAAATCTGCCATGCGTGAAATGAACCGTGCCGCCGCGGCGAAACAGAGCAACGGCTATCCTAGCGGAACATGGTTGACGGGATCATCAAGGCAATTTGCTGAAAGATGATGATAGCCTACAAGCAGACTGCAAATGCGATCCAGAAGGGTACGACACCCCTGAAGACCGTTGCCATCGTAACGTCCTGGGCAATACTTTTAACCACTACCGACAGCATGTCGAGATTTGCGAGGATGCGCTCTGTCCCTGTTGCCGCAGAGATGACACCGGGAAGTTCGGTCAGCAAGGTTTTGGGAAAATTCGATGCCGTATAGCCCGGCAACCGAATGCGATGTCGGTCACACCATCAACGGCACGGTTGTACTGCTCTTTGGGACCCGGCCCGAGTTCACCATCCATGAAGATGCTGACGGTCACGTCGCCATTGGTCTCGGTTGCAATCTTGTCTGAAAATGGCTTGTAGGCTTTGTCGACCACAAAGTGTGTCGGTGGTTGAAAATCTGCCAATTTCAATTCGGCGGCAGAAACTGCCCTCTGTCATGATGGCTACTGCAGCAACAGCACTGGCGAGTGCTTTAGAAATAAACATCGTTGTCCTCCCCATGGAACATACAGCCACATCTCAGGCTGCTTGAGCATATCCCTCATCCCTAATGGTTCAGCGGATGGCGCGCGATTTCAAAGACGACTATAATTTGAAGCTATAGCAATCTTGAACGCACGCAGAGTAACTCAATGAATTTCCCTTGAGATGATGTTGGTTTCCAGTCGCGACGCGTGGTTATCCCGATCTGTCGTGCAGTGTCGGGTAATTCATAATCGATACAAACCATTCGTCCGGAGTCGATTTCTGCGGCAGCCTGAAGGGCTGAAACACATCCTAGATGATTGCTGTTGAACAGCAGTTCGCGAATGAGAATAAGCGACGCTGTTTCGACAATGCTGTCTGGCGGCTCCAGCCCCGCTGTGGTGAACATTCGTTCGAAATGCTTGCGGGTTGGGGTTTCTTTCGCAGCTACCGCCCAAGGATAGCCGAGCAGATCACCAACCTGAATGCCTGTTTTGCCGACAAGCGGGTGTTCAGGTCGGGCAACGATAGCCAAAGTGTCTTCAAACAACTGTGTCTGTTCAACGTCCCCGATCGGGGCAGGATCCCGCAAGGCGCCGATCAGAAAATCGATCTCACCGTTTCGCAGTCCGGAAATCATTTCATCGTAAGGACCGTCCAGCACGCGAAGCGGTAGCCGCGGCCTCGTCTGTCGGAATTGTGCAATGACTTTTGGCAATAAATTGGCCCGCGACAAGGGCATAGCGCCCACCACAATACGCCCCGCTTCACGGCCAAGCGCTTCGGCGATCTCCATATCTGCCTGAATAAGTTCTGCGTCCATCAGGCGTGCTGCAGTGGCTAGCAAGTGTCCGCCTCGTGTCGCCACAATTCCTGTGGAGGTTCGCTCAAACAGCGGCCGCACAGCTTCCTTTTCAAGTTGGCTGACAGCCCTGTGAACGGTCGGTTGGGCAATGCCCAGTCTCCGGGCAGCCAAGGTGAAATTGCCGGTGTCGCGAACTGCAACCAGGGCTTCGAGCTGGGAGGCCGTCGCCGTTAGACGCAGGCGTGGTGCAACCGATGAAAACGCTCCATCGATTATCTTTAATGCTCGGCCGATACGCTCTGCGTGCAAATTGCCAAGTTTAGTGGCGAAAACGCCTTTCGGTGTTCGGTCAAAGAGAGCGGTATTGAATTCTGTTTCGATCTTGTTGACGGCCTGGGTAACAGCGGGCTGCGACAGGCCGCATTCCTGAGCTGCCTTGCTGATCGAAGCCAGCTTGAAAACCGCAAGAAATATCCGCAGATGACGAATGTTGTAGTTCATGATCCTGCTTGGCTTTCAGTCATCGCCGCCAGAATCCTGTCTGCGCGGTCACCGAGTTCCGCAGTGCCGCTATCCAGCCCTAGTGATGCAATCTGGTCTTGCCATTCCGTGATCGCGTCAGACATGCGCGACGGCAATTCCAACTCAGCGATTGTTTTGGAAACTTCCCGCATTTCGGCAGCTCTTCGCTCGCCATGAACCATCATGCGTTCCAGATTGTAAGTAGACCTGACCACCCAATCAAAACCCGGGTCGGAAGCCTGAAGTGATTGCAAGACTTCGACTTCAACACCGGCACTCCGTGCCGCCAATAGACATTCGCCGGTCAAAGCTTCGAAGCCCTTGATCATCACCGAACGGAACATTTTGATTGCCGATGCCTGGCCCACCGTGTCTCCAACAACAGCTGGTTTCATGCCTAATGCTTCCAGCAATGGAATCGCTGTATCCGAATGTGGCCCCGAGACCAAGAGCGGTGTCAGGTGACGTTTTGGATTAACCGGCGCCATCACCGCAACATCGACATAGATACCTCCGGCATTTTCGATGGTACGGGCAGCTTGGCGCTTTGTTCCCGGAGAGCAGGAATTGCAATCAAACCAGATGGCGCCGGGGGTGATGTGTGGCGCGCAGTTGAGCACGGCATTCAAGGCCTGGTCAGCGGTAACCAGACTGAAAATAATGCTGACACCTGTTACAGCCTCGGCTTCCGTCGCTGCCATTCCAACATCCGAAATCTCCATGCGGAATTTCAATTTGGATTGCGTGTTGGGCTGGTCAACTTTCACATCATAAGAGGCAATGACTCCGTGATAGGTCTCGCGCCACCCGCGCGTAAATGCTTCGGCCGCTTCGCCGAATCCGATGGTTGCAATGCGCTCTGGGCGTTTTGTCATGGTTATGGTGTCTGTCTCTTCGAAAACCAGAAGTCTGTCAGAATTATCACCCACATTCCACATGCTATAGCAATTTCTTATGCATTGGGTGCTGCATTGAAATTGCTCATGGCAGAGTCTGTGCGCAAAACTTGGTCAAAAGAATTGGAGAAAATTCGATGGCCTCGAAGAAAACGGCACTAGTGATAAGTGCCCATGCCGCTGATTTCGTCTGGCGTTGCGGTGGTGCGCTGGCTGTGCATGCCGAGCTCGGATACTCCGTAACCGTGCTTTGCCTCTCGTTTGGAGAACGCGGCGAGAGCGCCAAACTCTGGAAGCAGGATGGCATGACACTTCAAAAGGTCAAGGATGCCCGCCGCAAGGAAGCTGAAGAAGCCGCCAACGTGCTCGGTGTTCATGATCTTGTGTGTCTTGATCTCGGCGATTATCCATTGGAACTGGCACGGCCGGACAAGGATCGCGTTGTCGAGGTTATCCGTAAGGTGCAGCCGTCCTTCATGCTGTCGCACTCAAAATACGATCCCTATAATACCGACCACATGTACGCCACACAGGTGGCGCTTGAGTGCCGGATGATCGCCCAGGCCTGGGGACATAATCCCGGTGAAAAGGTGCTTGGTGCGCCTCAACTCTATTTGTTCGAACCACATCAAACCGAGCAAACGGGATGGAAGCCTGATACCTTTCTCGACATTACGCCGGTTTGGGAAAAAAAACGTGCCGCCATCGAATGCATGCAGGGTCAGGAGCACTTGTGGGATTATTATACCCGCGTGGCACAACAGCGCGCCAACCATTTCAAGCGCAATTCAGGCGGTCAGTCCGGAGGCCCGGATTGTAAATATGCTGAAGGCTTTGCATCGATTTTTCCGCGAACGGTCGATGAACTCTGACCTTGCAAGTTCCAGGCTCATTCGGACGGATTGGAGGAAACAGTGACTGAACCTTGTTTTGATCTGGCGCATCTCGCCCATGTCGAGATGTACACCGACAAATTTGAGGAAAGTCTTGATTTCTTTACTCAGGTCTATGGTCTGACCATATCCGGACAAGATGAGAGTTCGGCTTATCTGCGCGCATGGGACGACTACGAATTTCACAGCCTGAAGCTGACACGGTATCACACCACTGGCGTGGGCCACATCGCCTATCGCGCATCTTCGCCCGAAGCTCTCGAACGCCGTGTAGCTACAATCGAGACTAGCCGTTTCAAGAGTCTTGGATGGGTCGATGGCGATCTTGGCCACGGAACAGCCTACCGCTTTGAAGATCCGTTCGGCCACGTGTTCGAAATTTATTGGGACAGTGTCAAATATCGGCCTGATGCGGCGCACACACCTGCGCTCAAGAACATGTCCAGTCGATTTCACGCGACGGGAACTTGCCCGCGCCGGATTGACCATCTGAATTTGCTGGCAACAGATGTCGCTGAATTTCGCATATTTATGGAAACATGCCTTGGTTCACGGGTGACCGAAATGATCCAACTGGACAATGGCCGTTTAGGAGGATGCTGGTTCACCATCAACAACAAGACCTATGATCTGGCGTGTACGGAAGAGCATGGCGGCGGCGCGGGACGTTTTCATCACCTTACCTATGCGACGGATACCCGGGAAGATATTCTGCGCGCCGCCGACATCTTTCTCGAAAACGGTGTTCACATTGAAACCGGACCTCACAAACATGCGGTCCAGGGAACGTTCTTCCTCTATGTCTGGGAACCCGCTGGCAACCGCGTGGAACTGGCAAATTCCGGTGCACGGCTGATTCTTCAGCCGGATTGGGAACCTGTGGTCTGGACCGAGAGTGACCGCAAAAAAGGCCAGGCATGGGGGTTGAAGACAATCGAGAGCTTCCATTCCCATGGCACGCCTCCCGTCAAAAAGGATCACTGAGATGTCGGTTGTGAAACAGTCTATCAAACGCGCCAACCCGGATATCATCAAACGTCTGGGCGAGGCAGGTGTCGCCACGGTCCATGAGGCACAGGGTCGTACCGGCTTGATGCAGTCCGCCATGCGGCCAATCCAGCAGGATTTTGCAATCGCGGGATCCGCCGTGACAATATCCGCAGCGCCTGGCGATAACTGGATGATCCATGTGGCCATTGAACAGTTGCGTGAAGGTGACATCATGGTGCTGGCGCCGACCGCGCCCTGCGACATGGGATATTTCGGCGATCTGCTGGCAACATCCGCCATGGTTCGCGGTTGCCGGGCCCTTGTGATCAACGCGGGCGTTCGCGACACGCGCGATCTGCGCCGGATGGGATTTAGTGTGTGGTCGACGGCTGTCTCGGCACAGGGCACCGTCAAGGAAACGCTTGGCAGCGTTAATGTGCCGATTGTCTGTGCTGGCGTATTGGTCAATCCCGGAGATACCATCATCGCCGATGACGACGGCGTCTGTGTTGTTCCGCGGATCAATGCTGAAACTGTCATGACTGCCACCGAGAAGCGACTGGATGGGGAAGAAGCCACTCGCTTGCGGCTTGCGGCAAGCGAATCAGGGCTGGATATTTACGACATGCGGTCCCGGCTTGCCGAAAAGGGGTTGAGATATGTCTGATGGAATTGCCTGCCTGTGGATGCGTGGCGGGACTTCCAAGGGCGCCTGTTTTCTCAAAAGCGACTTGCCGGACAATCCGGATGATCGGGATGAATTGCTGCTTCGAATCATGGGATCGCCGGACCCGCGCCAAATCGATGGTATCGGCGGCGCCGATCCACTGACCTCGAAAGTCGCGGTTCTGTCGCCCTCGACGCGCGCGGATGCTGATGTCGATTATTTGTTTCTTCAGGTCTTTGTAAATCAGGCACTGGTGGCCGACGCGCAAGGCTGCGGCAACCTTCTCGCCGCGGTCGGCCCGGCAGCTATCGAACGCGGACTTGTTGCGGTGTCTGGCGAGGTGACCCAAGTGCGTATTCACATGCTCAATACGGGCGAAATTGCGACTGCGCGGATTTCGACGCCCAACGGCAAGGTGAGCTACGAAGGCGATGCAGCAATCGACGGCGTGCCGGGTACCCATGCCGCCGTACCGCTGATGTTCCAGAAAACCGCCGGATCGATTTGCGGCGCATTGTTGCCGACTGGAAAGTCGGTTGATGTGATTAATGGCATTGACTGCACGCTCATCGACAATGGCATGCCCTGCGTAATCATTCGAGCCGCGGATCTGGGGATTTCCGGCAATGAAAGCCGCGAAGACCTGAATTCCAACGCGGAGCTCAAAACGCAGTTGGAATCCATCCGCCTTCAGGCGGGTCCGAAGATGCAGCTCGGCGATGTCACCGATAAATCGGTGCCGAAGATGACACTGGTTTCAGAAGCCAAATTCGGCGGCGTGATCAACACGCGAAGCTTCATTCCCCACCGCTGCCACGCCACAATCGGTGTTTTTGCTGCTGTCAGCGTGGCAACCGCTTGCCTGCTCGAAGGTTCTCCGGCACATGGTTTGGCAATCCTGCCTGCGGATGGACAGTTTTCCATCGAGCATCCAACCGGTATAACAGAGGTGCTGATTGAACGAGACTTTAAAGGCGGCGTGACCGGCGCGGGCATATTGCGCACGGCACGAAAACTCATGGACGGGCTGGCTTTTTAGGGAGTGCTAGTCAGAATTACGGAAAAAATTGAAGCGTATGCCTCTAGCGTAATTCCGCGGTGTTTTGGCTTGATCAAACAAGACTCCGTTCAAGCTGATTGGCAAAGCGCAGCATCGCACGCTCGGCTCGTACGGGTCCCGTGAGCAATATCCCTGTCGGCATTCCATCATGCAGACCCATCGGCAGTGAATAGGAAGGGAGCCCGCACAAGGCCCCGAGACTGCAGAATATACCGCTTGCATCGGCAATGACTGACGGCGTCTGTCCTTCTGAATCCTGCTTCCGCAGATACGGCGCAATCATTGTCATAGTCGGAGACAAGATGATATCCACCTCCGCTAATGTCTTGTCGATCCAATGGCGAAGAATGGTTCGTACCTGTTGCGCTTTGAGGTAATCGCGTGCGGGAATATAACCGCCAGCTTCAACAAGTGTTTTCAGTTCCTCGCTGTACCCCGAACCATGCGCCAAGTAACGTTCTTCATGAGTGAGGTTTGCCTCAACCACGGAAATCAGGCGCAAGCATGGCAGAAGCTCTTCGGTGAAAGGGGGATCGATGTCGACCAAACGGCAGCCGTCTGCTTCCAGTTGGCGGCATCTTTCCGCGAACAGTTGTCCAATCGCGGGATCGCAATAATTTTCGATCCACCTACGCGGAATGCCTGCCGAAGTGATATTGTGTGGCTGTTCTAACGAGGGAAAGAGGGAGTGCCAGTGTTCCGCTAGCGATGCTTCGTCTTCAGCATCGTGCCCCGCGATCGCGTCGATCATTACGACGGCATCCGAGATAGTTGCCGCAATCGGTCCAACATGATCCAGCGACCATGACAGCAGCATGGCGCCACGTCGGCTGACGCGGCCGAAACTTGGTTTGATACCCACAGCACCGCAGAACGCTGCTGGACGGCGTATGGATGATCCGGTATCGGTCGCCAGCGAGCCGATGATCAGACCAGCGCCCACAGCCGCTCCGGATCCACCGCTGGATCCGCCTGGTATCCGGTCAGGGTCGATTGGGTTCCTGCAGGCTCCAAAGTGTTCATTGTCAGTTGTCACACCGAATGCAAATTCGTGTGTGTTGTTTTTGCCAATGATAATCGCGCCCGCTTCGCGCAGACGTCGTACACTCTCTGCATCGCGCGCAGGCTCGAAATCTTCCAGTGCCTTTGATCCACCCGTGGTGCGCAGCTCTGCTGTTTCAATGACATCTTTCACGCCAATGGGAATGCCATGCAATGGGCCACGCGATCCATGTTCTTCAAGCTCACGCTGAAGTGCTGCGGCTTGTTGTTGCAATATGTCGCGATCGGCAATCGTGATGAAGCTGTTGAGCACAGGCTCTGCGTTTTCGATCGCTGACAAGGTTTCGTCCAGGAGTTCTGTGACGCTCGCCTTTCCCTGTCGGTAGGCGTTTACAGCTGGTATCATTGCCGCCTCGCTTCACAACACCCAGTTGGTATCGTATCTGACCAAGGCCCAAGCGTCGCAGTAGCATCAAGTAGAGGTGCGAGCGCGCGGATCATACGGTCCAAGCGGGCTTTATTGGGAGCCCGAGCTGCACGCACATCGTGCGCCTGAATATATTGGCTCAGCTTGTCGTCATGATCACCAGTTTCATTCCAGGTTGTGTTCATTCGATTATCTCCGGGCGCCCGACAACGCGCCGGACTGCTTCTACGATTTGATCGGAATCAGGAGTCAGCGCCTTTTCCAGCGGGGGGCTGTAGGCGATCGGCACATCTGGTCGGGTCACCCGTTGAATGGGTGCTTTGAGAGATTGAAATCCCTTCTCTGCCACCGTCGCCGATATTTCGGAGGCGGCGCTGCACCGCAGAGGTGTTTCGTCAACAACAACCAGCCGACCGGTTCGCGCCACTGATGCCAACAGTGTCTCCTCATCGAATGGTACGAGAGTGCGTGGATCAATGACTTCGACATCGATTCCTTCAGCGGCAAGCTGTTCTGCAGCGGTGAGCGCATGATGAACCCCAATTGACAGTGCCACGACTGTCACGTCACGACCCTTGCGCTTTATATCCGCCTTACCAAAAGGGATTGGTGAACGCTCTGCCGGAACATCACCTTCAATGCCAAGAATACGGGCATGACTAAGGATCATTGTGGGATTGTCGTTCAGCAACGCGGTTCGAACGAGGCCGTAGACATCGGCAGCCGTTGATGGAATGACGATTTCGAGTCCGGGTGCATTCCACAGCATGGCATGCGGGCTCTGGCTATGTTGGGGTGCGCCTGCGCCGCGTATGCCTTCCAGGCAATGATAGGTGACCGGAACCTTTATCTTGCCGCCGGACATGTAATGACCATTGGCAGCCTCATTCACGATCTGGGTCCAAGCCAGATAGACAAAGCTGCCGGTCAACAGATCGACGAATGGCCGAACACCGGCCATGGCTGCGCCTGCGCCCAATGACGCGATTCCGCCTTCCGCCGTTGGCGGGTCCATGACCCTGGCGGGATGTCGTCTGCGGATCTCTTCGGTCAAATGCCGTTCGGGCCCGAGACCAAGCGGCGCACTCCCGATCAAGCTAACGGTGTTGTCGTCCGCCATGCTGTCGAGCAAGGCGTCGACGAAGGCAGCGGCATAGGTTTGTTTGTTGCTCATGACATTTCCCGGGTTGGGACAAATACGTGGTCGGATGCAGTCTCAACAGCGGGGAAGGGCGCATGTTCGGCAGCGCGTGCTGCCGCGTCGACCCTTTCCGTTGTGCGCTGATCGATAGTGCTGATTTTCTCGATTGCGTCAGGTTCGCTGGCCATCAGTTGGCGCGCCAATCGCAACACCGGGTCCTGGACTTCAAACCATTCACGATGTGGACCGTCCTCTATAATTGTTGCGCCCGTGGCCATGCCAAGGTCAGTAATGCCCGTCGCCATTTCGGGCCATAGCGGTGCACTTCCCGCCCAGCGTTTCGTCATTACTTCGATGAAAATCGGACCATTGCCGTTGCGGCAGCCCTCGGCGGCCCTCATGACAGCAGCATGGACCGCGAAAGGATCAATACCTTCAACTCTGGTGGCCTTGATATTGAGCGAGCCTGCTATGCTGCGCAAATCATTTGAGGCATGAACAAGCGTCGGATAGCCTCCCTTAGCCATCCCCCAGGCTTCGGCACTGTTGTTTTCGCAGATAAAAATCACCGGCAGTGACCAGAGTGAGGCGATGTTCAGACATTCAAAAGCGATGCCTTCCTCAAGAGCGCCGTCTCCGAAAAAAGCTGCCGTCAGCGTTCCGTCATTTCGTTGCTTGCAGGCGTATCCGCCGCCGGCTGCAAGGCCGACCACGCTACCCACAACGCCCGAAGTGGACAAAAAACCTAATGATGGATCAGACAGGTGAATTGTGCCGCCGCGTCCGCCGTTCAACCCCGTTGAGCGGCCCAGTATTTCAGCCAGACAGGCCGTCGGATCGGCTCCTCGTGCAAGCAGGTGGCCGTGATTGCGATGCGTTGTGGTGATCAGATCGCGTTCATCCAGCGCTGCCATCGCTCCGACACCGGTTGCTTCCTGACCGATGTAAAGATGGTAATGGCCTGGAAAGACCTTTCTGTTTGCCAATGTGCCGACCGCTTCCTCGAAGCGCCGGATCAGCAACATCTTTTCCAGAAATTCCCATCGCGCAGGATGGGTCATGTCGGGATCGCTCATTTTGCTTCCTCTTTGTTGGCGTCGTGTGCGCCGGCCATCAGCGCGCGGACAGCTTCCATGATCCGACTGGGATTTGGCTGGACGAGCGGCTCGAGCGAACGGCTGACTGGTATCGGAACATTTTCCGCGCAGAGACGCGTAACCGGAGCGTCTAGCCAATCGAACACTTCTTCTGACAAGGTTGCGGCAATTTCAGCACCTGCACCGTACTGACGAGGACCGCCATCAACGATGAGCACTCGGTTCGTCTTGCGTACGGAGGCACTCAGTGTCGCAACATCCAACGGCATCAGGGTGCGCGGATCCACAACCTCTGCGGATAAGTTCATTTTAGCAAGGTCCTGAGCAGCTTTCAGGGCATGCTGGACCATGCGTCCGACCGCGATGATGGTGACATCTGTACCTTCTCTCAAGACCTTGGCCGTGCCGAGCGGTGCGGGGCTATCGCCGTCAAACGACTTACCCTTCAGTCCGTAAAGCATTCGATCTTCGAATATGATGACCGGATTGTTGTCACGAATGGCTGCCTTGTAGATTTCGCACGCGTCAGCAACGGTGGCAGGTACCGCGACCTTGAGGCCGGGCACGTGACATGCCCACGCATACAGCGACTGCGAATGCTGTGGTCCGAGATTGGATCCGGTCCCCATGGTGGTGCGCACGACCATCGGGACCGAATAGGCGCCACCCGACATGTAGTTGACCTTGGCTGCCTGGTTGACCAGTTGGTCCATGATCAAGGTCATGAAGTCGCCAAACATCACCTCGAAGATCGGTCGCAGGCCCGTCATCGCAGCACCAACCGCGATGCCGAAGGAGCCAGGCTCCGAAATCGGTGTATCGATAACCCGGGAAGCTCCGAATTCCTCGAACAGCCCTTCGGTTTGCTTGAACACACCGCCGGCTTTTCCGATATCCTCGCCGATGAGAACGACCGCTGGATCGCGTCGCATTTCTTCGGCTATCGCGGAGATTATGGCGCCGCGATAAGTTGTTTCACCTTCACGCATAGGTATGTTCCCCAAGCTGAGCAGGGGGCGGTTCCGCGGCCGCCCTGGCGAATGCGGCAGCAGACTTCACTTCGCGAGCAACGTCAGCGTCAATTTGCTCAAGGTCATTGCGGCTGGCAATGCCGTTTTCTGCCAGATGCCTCGCAAGTCGAAGAATGGGGTCGCGGCTGCGCCAAAGCTGAACCTCCTTTTCGGCCTTGTAGTCCTGACGATCGCCAGCATGGTGACCACCATAACGGTAGGTGTTGCACACCAGGAACGAAGGGCCATCGCCATTCCGGCTGCGATTGACCGCCTCGACAAAAGCTTTGCCGACCGCAAGCACATCCATCCCATCAATTTCCTGAGAGGGAATGTCAAAAACTTCGCCACGTGCAACCAATGACGAGCCCGCTGTGACATCCTCGCTGGCAGTAAATTCACCGAAGCCGTTATTCTCGCAAAGAAAGATGACCGGCAATTTCCAGATTGCCGCCATATTCATGCATTCGGGAACCAACCCCTGATTAAGGGCTCCGTCACCAAAATAGGCGACCGCTATCTGCCCGGAGCCCCGGGTCTTGGCTGAAAGCGCGGCGCCAGTGGCAAGCGGAACGCCGCCTCCAACAATTCCGTTGGTCCCCAGATTGCCGTTTTCCCGATCAAACACATGCATCGATCCTCCCCGACCTCCGGAGTAGCCGGGGCTCCGGCCGAGAATTTCTGCCATCAGAAGATCGGGCCTGGCGCCTTTTGCAAGGCAGTGGCCGTGGCCGCGGTGATGACTGGCGATCATGTCGCCTGTAGCAAGGTGCATGCAAGTGCCCGTGCTGGTAGCTTCCTGACCTGCAGAAAGATGAACCAGACCGGGAACAATTCCGCTTTGGGACATTGACCTGACCTGTTCCTCGAACTGTCGGATCAAAGCCATCATGCGGTATGTCTTGATCAGAAATTCCATGTCAGGCGGCCAGGATGCCTCCCTTGACTGGTCATCGCTATGCACCACTGTTTCTATGCCGGTCAAAGGACGAGGTCTCCCGGTTTCCTGTCAGTGCCGTCGCGAATCTGACGTTGGAGTTCCAGGCCATCAAGGTAACTCGCTTCACCTTTAACCAGTGTATCGTCAAAATAGATCCAGACGGTGATGGGAATGAGCAGCTGCTTTCCGCTTGCAGGCATTCCGAAAAACTCGCCAGTGGGCGAACCGCTGAAATAGCCGTTTCCGACAATGATCTGATCGGAAATCACCCAGCGATGGGCGAAGAAACCTTGTCCGGAGAATGTTTCCATTCGACGTTTGTAGAAGGCTCGAACTTCATCAAACCCGCGGACATCAAGCCCTGTCGCATACATGATCTGGAACGGTTCATTCCTCGACATCGTTTCCATGGTTGCGTCGAGATCGCCGCTCCATTCTGCAACTGTGTGTTCCTTGAGCCGTTCCCAGTTTTGCTCGGCGACTGCACCACCGGCTCTGATTAATTCCGCTGAAAAGTCAAATCCGCTGGTATCGATCATGCCGTGCTCTTTTCATTTTCGGTCGGGCGGCCGGTATGTTCGTGGAAGGTCTGGCCGTTGAGGGATGCGGCATCCACATAGACGGTCTCTCCAGCGACCAAGCCGTCCCTGAAGTCGACGACGATGATCGCGGGGGCCGAAAGCAAAGTCGCGTTGGTACTGACCCCACCGAATTCACCCTTCGGCGTCACTCGCAATACGCCCTCGACATAAAGGCAGGTATCGACGATCGAGACCCGGTCAAAATATTCCATGGCGGGGCCAGGCCAGATGTTGAAACGGCTGAGGTAATACTCGCGCACCGCCTCAGTTCCGTTCACGTTAACACCAAGTGCCGGGATACGCTGCCAGGGTTGGTCGGGATGCATCGTGGCCATTGTTGCTTCAATGTCGCCGTTCCATTCGGCGAGAAAATGGCGCTCCATAGCGCTCTTGTTTGCACGGGCCAATTCGGTCGGGGCAACAAACAGCGGGCCGCGTGACCATGCCTCCAATCGGACGTCTTCGGATGAAAATTTCTTCACTGGCAATCCTCCCGTTACGGAGGCTATGCCACCAGACAAATCGCTGGCAAATTTAGAATTGAAATTGCTTGTATTGACAATACGAATAATAATCGTCCGAAATCGGTCCAATGTAAATTTCAGGATAGGCTTCTGTATGCACAATCCCAATACTTTTGATCTCAATCTTCTGCGGGTCTTTGACGCGCTGATTCGGGAAGGGGGCGTCTCGTCGGCGGCGGACCGCCTCGGTTTATCCCAGCCGACTGTGAGCAATGCACTCAAACGGCTACGCGCGTTGCTCGGCGATCCGCTGTTTGTTAGGACCCGTCACGGAATGGAGCCGACAGCTTTCGCTTTGAGGTTGTGCGATCCTGTTCAGGACGGGCTTTCGCAGATACGGACCGCACTCTCCCACGCCGTTACCTTCGATCCGATGACATCGCGACGTTCTTTCAAATTGCTCATGAACGATGTGGGCGCCGCAACCTTTTTGCCCGAGATCATCGGGCGGCTGGTCAAGGAAGCACCCTTTGTTGATCTTGATGTGCGTGAGATCGATCACGCTGACTATGAAGATGCTCTCGACAGCGCCACGGCGGATCTTGCTGTGGGTCGGGTCAAGCTATCAGACAGTTTTCGCTCCGAATTTCTTTTGAAAAGTATTTATGTGGCCATATTGCGCAGCGATCATCCTGCCCTTCAGCGCAAGCGCGGCGTCCGTCCTTACCTCTCGCTGGATCATTATGTCACCGGATCGCATGTCATGGTCAGCCCTCGTGGTGCTAGCAGCAATCAGGTCGAGCGCGCGTTCGACGGCATCACACCGGCCCGCCGCAATTCATTGAATGTTCCCCACGCGACCTCACTGATCAATATTCTTCCCGACACCGATCTGATCGCTACAGTGCCCGACAAGTGCGTCGACTTTCTTTGTCGCGACAAGCGGCTGACATGGGTACATCTGCCGCTTACGATAGAACCAAACCTGATTTACCAGTGGTGGCACAAACGCCATGACTATGACGCTGCACACAAGTGGTTGCGAGAATTTGTTTCGTCCGCAATCCGGGCTTAAACAAGTAGCCTATCGGATATGGGTACTTTTGTGAAAACCAATATTCACCTCATGAATAGAGCTTATTCCAATTTGCAATTTGCGTGGGCCGCAATTGTTTCGCACGATGCTCTGCACTGTGCCGTATTGGCAATCTTTGGGAGGAGAAAAACATGAAGATTAGAAACACACTGGCCGGGGTTCTGGTATCAACGACGATGGTAATGGCGGCGCCAATTCAAGCGCAAGCGATTGACATTACAGTTTTCCATAACGACAAGGACAATTTCGGAGACACCATGGTGTGGTGGATCGATGAAATCAAAACCCGCACCGAAGGGCGCGTGGAAATTACACCGGTCTACAACAGTGCGCTTGCTAAGGTTACCGAGACGCTTGACGCAGTGCGCGACGGGGTGGTGCCGATGGGCGTTGCTTTGGCTTCATTCATGTCCGGTGTAGTTCCGGCCCTTGGATATCCCGAAATGATAGGTGGCTTGCCTTCGGATCCCACGGATGCCGGTGAGGCCTTGCTTGCAATCTGGCCGACTGTAGAAACGCTTCTCGAGCCGCAGGGCGTGGTTCCTCTTTGGGGCCAGACAGCCTTCGGAACTGGCGTTATCTGCCGCGAAGTTCATCTCAATGGTCCAGCCGACTGGAAAGACCTGACCGTTCGGGCCGCTGGTCGCTGGCAATCCAAGCAGGTGGAAGCAATGGGAGCGACGCCGATGCCCGTCGATACCGCTGAAATCTACATCGCATTACAGAATGGCACGATCGACTGCGCGCTGATGAACCCGACAAGCGCCAACGCCTTGCGCCTTTACGAAGTTGCACCTTTCTACACGGACTTGAAACTGCCTTCCAACATCGTGACTTACATCATCAATCAGCAGGCGTGGAGCGACATCAGCGAAGCGGATCGGGCGGTTATCGAAGAGGTCTCAAGCGACGCCACCAAGCGTGGTGTTCAGCATATCATGGATGAGGTCGGCAACGAGTTCGAGGCCATGGCGAAGGCCGGTGCCAAAATTTATGCTGCGAGCCCGGAAGAACGGCAGGCGTTTATCGAAGCCTCGCGTCCGATCTTTGACCAGATTGGTGCCGCGAGCGGAGAAGGCGGCGAAGCCATTCGGGCAGTGCTGAGCAAGTACTGGTAAGACAGGCAATTGTCATTCTTCAGAAGCAAGCCGGTGTCCGATCCGGCACCGCGCTTTCTTTACGTGCTTGAACAAATGGTGAAGGCGATCAATAGCGCCTTTACCCTTCTGGCTTCCGGACTTGTGGTGTTGATCGTGGCGATCGTCCTCTACGCGATCGTGACACGGATAGTCGGAATTTCGGCGCTCTGGACCCACGATGTCACACAGTTTGCTTTTCTCTACGTCTTCTTTCTGGCACTCGCGCCAGCGCTCCAAAGCGGCCACCATATAACCGTTGAACTTTTCGACGACGCCGTGCCGAAGTTTCTGCGGCGCTATGTTTTTCATATTGCAGGATTTCTTGTGTTGCTCTTCGGGTGCGTTCTTTTCTGGCAAGTGTGGAAGACGACCGTTCGGGCCTTTTCTGACAACCGGCTGGCTGTCGCAGCAATCGCTGTTCCATTGAAATGGATCTACATTGCCGGACCGATCGGGGTGGCACAATTCATCCTGACAGTCATCGTACAGTTGGGGCGGGCTCAATGGCCGGCAGAAGGTCAGATGACAAAGTCAACTACAGATGCGGACTTATAGCTGATGGAAGCAATTCTCTGGTTTACAAGCTTTGTTGCAGCGCTGATCGTGCTCATGGCGTTTCGGGTCCCGGTCGCCATAAGCATGGGGCTGATAGGCATAGCCGGGACGGCAGTTTTCGTCTCGCCGGCTGCCGTTATTCAGCTTGCCAACATCACATTCAGCCAATCAACCAGTTTCATTCTTGTCGTCGTCCCCCTGTTTATCCTGATGGGGGAGGTGATCTCGATTAGTGGGCTGGGAACATCATTGTTCCGTGCTGCTGCGCTTTGGACGACCCGTCTGCCGGGCGGATTGGCAATCGGCACCATTGCTGCAAGTGCCGGTTTTGCTTCTGTCTGCGGTTCAAGTCCGGTGACTGCCGCGACGATCGGAGCCGTTTCGGTACCCGAGATGATCCGCAACGGATACAGCAAAAAGCTCGCGTTTGGTGCAACTGCGGCTGGCGGCACGCTCGGAATTTTGATCCCGCCATCCGTTCCGATGATCCTTTATGGTGTGATCACCGAGACCTCGATCGGAAAGCTGTTCATTGCCGGAATTTTGCCCGGGCTGATGATGGCTTTTCTGCTATCTGCCCTAGTGGTAATTCAGGTGCTCGTGAAGCCGGAACTGGCGCCGCGCATTCATCGCCGAGCGCCGATGAAGGAGCGCATGGGCGCTCTGGGTGAGGCCGCTCCTGTCGTGCTCATTGCGCTTGCCGTAATTGGTTCGATCTATGGTGGATTCGCGACGCCGACGGAAGCCGGGGCGGTGGGTGCAGCCGCAGCAATCCTCACCGGTCTGGCAATGCGCAAACTTCAGTTCAAGAGCTTCTTTGCCGCACTCGATGGGACGGTCAAGACGACGGCCATGTTTATGTTATTGCTCATCGGCGGCCTATTCAGTTCCTTTGTCCTGACGCGTCTTGGCGTTCCTCAGGACATGTCGAATTTTCTGACGTCACTGGATATCGCCCCTTGGATGATCATTACCACCATCAATGTGTTTCTGCTGATCCTCGGGATGTTCCTTGATCCATTGAGCATTCTCGTCATCGTAGTTCCGATTTTTCTCAAGACAATCGTAGCGCTTGGTTATGATCCGATCTGGTTTGGCATCATTATTACAATCCAGATTGAGATAGCGGCGATCACGCCACCCTTGGGGTTCAATCTCTTCGTCCTGCGCAGGGTCGTGCCGGACAGTTCGTTCACCGATATAGTCAGTGGCTCGCTGATTTTTGTCGTGCCTCTTTTGCTCGGTGTTGGCTTACTGATGATTTTCCCTGAAATCGCTCTGTATCTGCCGCGCTTGGCAAATTGAATTTGGTCACAGCCATTTTGCTGTTGGGAGGTGTGACTACGGGACCATAAGTCATTTGATTGGCGACTGGCGCGGCGGTGCTTTCGGCGGAACTATCATGTTTTGCGCCAGGGTCCTGCTCAGGAGTCCTGTTCCAGCATGATATTGCCAAAAAAAGCTGCCAGTTCGCCATAGTCATTGAAGGGCAACACGTGCGCGACATATTGGTCTGGACGGACGATCACAAGGCAACCCCTTTTTCTGTCGATCTTGCACAGATCGCAGGTGTCGGGACCATTTTTCAAATCAGAGCAGAACATCTTTTCATGGTCGGCAAGGCCCATGCGACCTTTTTTCTGGTTTGAGAAACTCAGGCAGGGTTTCAATCGAGATGTCTGGTTGCGCTTGCTGAAAATGGCGCGAACATCAATAACAGCATCGATATCTTCATTTTGTCGGGCAAAGCGGCGGATCGGAGAGGTCGGGTTTTCGGCAAGAAAGTGGCAGAGTCCGGCAATCGCTGACCCCTGATCCGATGGGTTTTCATCAGGACAGAAGGCAAACAAGTGCCAGCGGGTATCCGCCTTGACCACATGACCGAGTTGAAGCGGCTGTGCATCGGCAAGGTGCACAACCTGAGCGGGGTGGAATCGCGTGCCGATTTCCAAACCGCACGCAAGCGATTGCCAAGTGACTTTTCCGGTCAGGTTGGATGGCGCGTGTTGAACCAACATGCCAGTCGTATAGCGGCCATGTTGGATGAAGTAGCGCTGGAAAACCGGCGTGTCGTCATCTTCGGCATTTGGCGTTTCGCTCATGATGCAGGACCATTCCCGTACGAGGTCCTCTGCGACAGTCGGCCTTTCTGCAGAATAGCTGTGCAGGATATCTGGCGCGCACCGACCCTGTAAGACGTTGGCCAGTTTCCAGCCCAGATTGCATGCATCTCCCATGGAGACATTCATGCCTTGTCCGGCTTTGGGGCTGTGGGTCTGACAGGCGTCGCCACAAATAAAGACATGGGGCAGGCGGGATGCAACGTCATCGGCAGGGACATAATCGAATTTGTCCGTCAGGCGTTGACCGATCTCATAGACGGACCACCAGACGACCTCTTTGACATCAAGTGCATGAGGTCGAAAAATCCGTTGAGCCGCCGCGATCAAATGGTCAACCCTGAGGTTTCGGGTGGCGACCTTCTCGCCATTTTTCAATTTGTCGAGCTCAGTGAGGAGCCGGATCAGCTTGCTGCCCTCGCGTGGAATGATGATGATATTGCCTTCGTTTATCGATTGAATCAGTGTTTTGAAACGAACGTCCGGAAAGCCGGTGTCCGCCAGCATATCGATCACGCACTGCTTGATTGGCGGTATCGTCGAAAATTTCGCGTGCGATAGCTTTGCGCACCGCAGTGCGCGCTCCGTCACAACCCACAACATAGCGTGGATTTACAGTCATGGTCTTACCTGGTGACCGGGATCCAGTTTTTCAAGCGTTGCGGTAACTGGATAATCGCCTCCGATGGATCGGTGTTCAGTTCCACGAGCTGCAAGGAATAATCTGGTTCGAGCCGCGTTTTAAACGTAAACGACAACGTTAGTTGATACTGTCTGGCTTCGGTCGTTAATAGCTCTCTGTCAGGTAATTGGATTGCGCCTGAGCTTGGACCCGATTGTAAAGAGGTGGGAATTGGTCTGCCCCTCAAAAGTACTCCTTTTAAAAGTATGGTTTACGAACCGAAGAAAATGGCAGGTAAAAGCCACAAGTCCGAAGAGATCGGCACGAAGCGTCGTCAGGTTGACGTGCTGAATGCACAGGGCAAATCGATTGTGGAGGCAAATTGGCATGACGGAGTTACACATTACCGCTGGCGATCGCGGTGAAGTGTCAGAATGAATTGCAGGCCGTGAACGTTGGTTTTCTTCGCGCGATTTCCGATCTGACCTTGGACAAGATGATCCTTCAATAGCCTGCCATGGGAAACTTCTAAACCCTTCCCGCAGCCGAGCTTGTGTGGATCAAGTTATCGAGGAGCTGGGTGTGTCCGAACATCCGGCATGCCGGATTCCAACTCATCATCGTTCCAAGCCGTGCAAAGCCGCAAAGACCCCGGATGATCAAGCGAGATTGATCGCCGACATCACGGCGCTTGCTCTTCAGTACGGCTAATATGGCTCGCCGTATCACAGCAATGCTGCACTGGGCCGGCTGGTTGTGAAGGTCAAACGGGCCGAGCGGATATGGCGGCGTGAGGGGCTGAACTTTCGATCCAAGTAACACATGCGCGGTCGGCTCCGGCTGAACGACAGTTCGTGCATCCGGCTTCAGCTAAAATACTTCATCCATGTCCAGTTTTATGATTTTGTAGAGGACTGCACACATAGTGGAATGAAAATCTGGATGCTCTGTGCGATCAAGTTCACGTAAGAATTCATCGCCATCAGGGTCGAGAGAAAGCTGAAGGCTGTTGATGTCATCGAAGTGTTGTCCGTTCCCTTCATTCCGCGGGACATTTCTGGGCGAATTCGTTCCAACAACGATCCGGAATTCAACGCCAGAGCTATGAGGGAGCGGATTACACTTCTCGGTGCCGAAACAGCCTACATTATGCGGAGCAGCCCTTGGGAGAATGGCTATTTGAAAAGCTTCAACTCGAAGATCATGGACGAACTGCTCAACGGAGAAATCTTCTACAGGCTCAAGGAGGCAAAGATCATCATCGAGAGCTTGCGAACGCACGACAACACCGCGCGTCTTCATTCACCACGAACTACAAGCCTATGGCACCTGAAACTAGCATTTTTTACCTCGCGAAAAGAACCTGCTTCAATACCGGCGGTTGCGGCGAGAGCGATAGCGATTTTCCGAGCGGAGCTTCACTTTTGATGGTGTTTTGTGGCGTTGGAATCCAATCTAATTGCTATACGCCCTGCAAAGAGGCGATAAGTTGTAGAGCAGTGATCAACATTCCGGAGTCCGGGCATAAGCATGCTCGCGAGAACAAATGGCGTTGCCGCTGGAGAGCATGATGAAAATCCTTTCCAATAGCCAGATCTGCTCAACCTACCAGAGCTTCACGGAAGCCCATCAAGAGAATGTCACTTCATTCTAGTATGCACGCTGGCCGCCGTCGACAGGTAGAACGACACCAGAGATTCCCGACGCGGACGGAGAGCAGAGGAAGCCGATTGCTGTAGCCACCTCCATCGGCGTCACTAGCCTACTGAACGGCGTGAGTTGCGCCAGCGCTTCATTGCCACCTTGCTGGGCGCGAAGCGCCGCGCCTTCGCCACGCATTGGCTCGGAAAGATAGCCTGGAGCGACGCAATTGACCCTTATTACACGCGGCGCGAGTTCTATGGCCATCGTCCGTGTGAACGATTCAATGCCCGCTTTGGTAGCCTGATAAACATAGGCGTTCCGGGTCCGTCCCATGGTTGCGGTGACGCTGCTGAGGTTAACGATTGAGCCTCCATCGGCCATCATCATTGCAACTGCCCTGGTGACGCGGAAGACGCCCTTCAGGTTCACGTCGAGAATGGCCTCGACATTCTCATCGCTCTCGTCGTTCCAAAGTGTTTCGCGCAGGATGCCATGCGCGTTGACGAGCGCGCGGATTTTCCCCAGCGACGACGCCCTGCCGATCAGTGTGTCCACACTGGCGGTGGAACTGACGTCAACATGTTCGAATTCCCACGGCAGCGTCCCGGGAGGCGGCTCGACAAGATCTGCCGCGACGCAGGTCCAGCCTTGGCTTGATAAGACCTCGCAGATCGCCGCGCCTATCGATCCAGTGCCACCAGTGATAATTGCGACGTCACTCATTTGGATGCTCCATCGTCTATTTAGACATTGAAAAAGCGGTTCCCTAGAGTAGGGCAAATCGCCATTAATATTTTTCCGGTGCAAGTTATGGCATAGCTAGCTTGGTTGGAAGAGAATTCCACATACAACTTTCCGACAGGGGGCCATCCAAAAAACAGTGGGTGGTTGGGTCTTGGGGTTGCTGCGAACCCGCAGCAGAGGGGCGGCTTGATAGTACCTAAAGGGGGGGTATACGCCACCAATGTTGCGTTGGTGGCCGAGATTAAGTGTAGCAAATCGCGTCAACAAAAGTGGTCGCGATATGGCAAATAAAAACTTCAAGGCCAACAACCGCTTTGGTGGGGTAGTTAACGGTGCTACCCTTGGATCATTCGATAACAATACATGTAAAGCCACGTTAGTAGAAATCACATAACGGTCTTCCACTAGCCGCATATAACACCCCAACATTAAGCATGGGAGAGCGTAAAGACCCCTCAAGTGGGGGCTCCTACTCTCCCAAGTAGCTAATATTTGGACCGGGTGACCTGCTCCCGATAGAGTCCGCGTTTATAAGTTAGCTCTGTTCAGGTTTTGGCCTTCCTCTGACCGATCAGCATATTCCCTTGGAGTCAAACCAGCTAGGCTGGAATGCGGTCGGTGATGGCTAAAATCGTCGCGCCATTCCGCCCCCGGATTGCGGGCGTGGTGTAGGTTATCGAACAGGTGCTCGTTCAGGAGCTCGTCGCGCATCCGACCATTGAAGGTTTCAACAAAGCCGTTCTGCATCACTTGCCCGGCAGGTTAGCGCAGCGCCGCCGAGAGGGGGCTTTCCGCGCGCAATGTAATGCCACTCGACTTTGCGGTCCTCTTGCCATTTCAGCAACGCGTTCAAGGCAGCTCTGCCCCATTGTCACTTACCACCATGCAAGGGTAGCCTCGCATCTCGGCGATTTGGTCCAATTCACGGGTGACCCGGATGCCTGACAGAGATGTGTCGACAACAGCGCCCAAGCATTCCCAGCTGAAGTCGTCAATCACGTTCAGGATGCGGAATTGGGGACCACACGACATTCTGTCTGATACGAAGTCCAGACTCCAGCGCTGGTTCGGCCCCTGCGCGATTTGCCATTGGTTCCTCCAGTATGAGCCTGTTGCTTTCGAGTTCAGCAATCCTTCATTCATAGGCTCGGATCACATTTGGGCCGGAGGTTTCGATAAACCGGGCATGCGCGGCACTGCAGGTCGACGGGTCTTTCCGTGTCTACAAGTCAAAGCGTGGCGAGACGAGTTTGATCAAAACGAGAAAAATCACGCCGAGAGGATTCAAGTCAATGGATCCTCAGGTGGTGCTCTAGCGGTCTTTTATGGGAAATTTCGAGTGCTTGAAAAGCAAAAGCCGCGTGGCAGTACATCCGTGCTCACGCGACCCAAAACGGAGTTTAATCCGTTGCTGACTAACAGCTTGCCTGAAGATGGTTAACAAACAGTTAAGACAAAAATATGACAAGGCCGTCAAAAGTGGCCAAGTCTTTCATATAGCTACACAATAAATCTTTTTGTCAGATATGAATCAATTCAATATCGGGGTGCGCAGGTTTGCCGGCAACGTATACTGCAGCAACCGCCCGGTCGTCGCCCGTGGTCTGCAACAGGAACAATTCTTCTTCCAGCGTGGTGATTGTTTCCTGGCGAATGGCCATCGCCGATGTTGCTGCAGAATTCAACACAACGATATCTGCATCGGTGCCCACTTCCAGAGTGCCGATCCTGTCTACCAATCCGAGTGCTTCGGCATTGCCGCGTGTGGCCCACCAGAAACTCTCGATTGGTGAAAGGCGATTCTTCCGCAGCTGCTGGATTTTGTAGGCTTCGTCCAACGTGCGCAACATCGAGTAACTGGTGCCGCCGCCAATGTCGGTGGCGATGGCAAGGCGCACACTGTCTGCAGACAAGCTTTCGAGATCATAGAGCCCGGAGCCAAGAAACAGATTTGATGTCGGGCAATGAACTGCGATTGACTTGGCTTCGGCAATTGCCGCCCGTTCACGTTGCGACAGGTGGATCGCGTGACCGAGCAGGGTCTTGGGCCCCAACAGCCCGTAGCGTTCATAAACATCGGTATAGTCTTTGGCTTCAGGATAGAGTTTGAGTGTCAGTTCGATCTCTGCATCGTTTTCAGATAAATGCGTCTGGATATGCAAGTCCGGATTTTCCGCAGCAAGTGTTTGCGCCACTTCCATCTGCTCAGGTGTCGAGGTGATTGCAAAACGTGGCGTGATGGCTACCAGGCATCGCTCGCGACCATGCCATTTTTGAATGGCTGCATTGGTGTCATCATAGGCGCTTTGCGGATTATCGGTCAGTGCATCAGGCGCATTGCGATCCATCATCACCTGACCACCAATCATCATCAGATTGCGCCCGCTGGCTTCCTCGAAATAGGCGTTGACAGAGGCTGAATGCACTGAGCAAAAGGCCGAGGCAGTGGTGGTTCCGTTGCGCAGTAATTCATCAAAGAACAACTTTGCAAATCGCTTCGAGTGTTCAGGATCACGAAATCGTTGCTCCTCGACAAATGTATAGGTGTTAAGCCATTCCAGCAGGCTGGCAGCATAGGATGCAGTCACCTGCATCTGTGGGAAATGGATGTGGGGATCAATAAATCCCGGCATGATGAGATGTGGCCGATGGTCGATGACGCTGACATCGACTTCGGCTTTTGCAATGATCTGGTCATAGTGACCCGCAGCAATAATCACACCATCGGTGATCAGTAGCGCGCCGTCTTCTTCGAAAACATAACTGCCAGCATCATCGCGGCCTTGTGGGCGGGAGTGAAAACTCAGCGTCCGTCCGCGCAGAAGTGTCGAAGTCATTCCACGTCGCCCGATACTGCTTGTTCATACCACGTGACGATCAATCGCCGCTCTTCTGGTGTGATAAAGGATACATTGCCCGGCGGCATTGCATGGCTGCGCCCAGCTTGAAGGTAGATATCGCGCGCCATGGTGGCGATCTCGTTTTCAGTCTCGAGCTTTACGTTTTTGGGTGCCCGGTGAATGCCTTCCCAACCAGGCTCAACTGCATGACACATCGAACAGCGCCCTTGCACGGTTTCAGTAACCTTTTGGAAGTGCACATTCTCGGCAAATGGTCGGAATGTGGCGGGGAGGGCGGCTTCCTCAGCAGTCTCATTCATCGGCGGCTGGATGGACGATAGCCACATGACAACAACCATCAAGACTGCTGTTGCAAGCCATGTCCAGTAGGGCTTGCCCTTGCGGGCATGGGTGGTGTTGAACCAATGGCGTATGGTGACACCCATTAGGAAAACCAATGCGGCAATGACCCAATTATAATGTGAGGCAAAAGCCAGGGGGTAGTGGTTCGACAACATCAGAAATATCACCGGCAGGGTGAGGTAGTTGTTGTGCATCGAGCGCTGCTTGGCGATTTTGCCGTATTTCGGGTCTGGCGTTCGTCCCGCCACAAGATCGGCAACCACAATGCGTTGGTTTGGTATGATGATGTGGGCAACATTGACCGTCATGATGGTGGCGGTAAAGGCTCCAAGATGCAGAAGGGCGGCGCGGCCGGTAAATATCTCGTTGTAGAAGTACGACATCGCCACAAGTACTGCGTAGAGCAGCACCATCAGCCCGGTCGCGTTCTCGCCAATGGGTGACTTGCACAACAGGTCATAGATGATCCAACCGAACACGATCGAAGCGACTGAGATGGCAATCGCCATCCAGACCGACAGCGCCATTTTTTCCGGATCAATGAGGTAAAGTTCAGCGCCGGCATAATAGACAATGGCCATCATGGCGAAGCCCGAAAGCCACGTCATGTAGGATTCCCATTTGAACCATGTCAGATGTTCAGGCATTTCCTTCGGCGCAACCAGATATTTCTGAATGTGGTAGAAGCCACCGCCGTGTACCTGCCATTCTTCGCCATAGGCACCTTCGGGCAGGCCGGGGCGTTGGTTTAAACCCAGATCGAGCGCGATGAAGTAGAATGATGAACCAATCCAGGCGATGGCCGTAATCACATGCAGCCAGCGAACAGCAAAAGCCATCCAGTCCCAAGCAATTGCCAGCTCGTACATCGCAGGTCCCCTTGTTGCTTCAGGTTCCGCAGCAGGGAGCTGAGAATCCGTCATGTTGCCGAAACCGGCAGTTTCCGTTGCAGTGCATCATGCGTCAAGCCATGGCGATTGCAAAGCTTTATGCGAGGTTGTTTGCGGTGTTTTCCAAAAGCAATAGCCTTTTGGCGTTGCCATGATGGATCGGGTAGGTCCGATGCCAAGGACCTATTGCATGGCCTTTTCGAGGGTGGGTCCGAAGGTCTTTGGATTGGGCAACATCTGAGCCCGTGCGATCGCTGCCGAAGTTACGATCATCACTAGCTTGAAATCTTCGCTGCCTGCTGCTTGACCAGCTTATCCATTACGTCCAGCATTTTGGGTGTCTGCGCTTGCGGCGGTTGGAGTTTGGAGAATGGATAGAGATACCGATTGTTGAAAGCAGACAATACAGCATGGTTGATCTGGATGGTCCCCGCCCAGAACACTGTTACAATCGATATGCCGATGGAGGAGGCGACATTGCGGGGCAGTCTGAACAAGCTGGTCACCTCGGTCCGATGGTGGGGCGCCAGTGTCGCGAATGCTACGGTTGACTGCGGAACGAAAGCCGATCCCGGTCCGAGACTCTGAATGGTGCCAGTCCCAAAGATCAGCTTGTTGCCCGTCCGGGGTGAAAGGCCAGACCAATGCATGCCATTGCGCAGCGGAGAGCCACAACCCGCAACCACGCACCTCCAAGCGGCAGCGCTGCAATCCAGCGGCGTCACCTATCTGGAACCAAAAATGTTCGATTGGTTAATCGGTCATGGGCGTAATATTTTATGAGCAAGCTTAGAAAATTAATGCTCATGATTTCCGCTTTTTATAAATTCGGTGTGCATAAATAAGGATGGCGAGCCACTTTCACGGTGGTCATCCAACGGATTATTCAAATCAGGTAGAGTTTAGTTTTGAGCTTGTGTGTCGGAAAGTGCAGCCATGATCTGGGCGGCGACAGTCACAGCAATCACGGATGGTCTCTTGTCAGCGATTTTGGTGCCAATAGGACAAGTCAGTCTGGTCAGGCGCGCGGGATCACCGCCCGATTTCCGGTACTGGCTTTCGAATGTTGCACGTTTGGTTTTCGAACCAATCATGCCGACGAGGGTTAGGTCATCGCGGTCAAGTGCAGCCTGTACGATGAGAAAATCCAGGCCATGGTCATGGGTCAGCACGATCACTGCGGCACCCGGCGAAATCTGGTCGACCATACTTTCCGGCATGGCCGCGAGGTGGCAGGTAATGCCATCGGCGATGTCTGCAAGTTCAGCCGCCCGGCTTTCCACCAAGTGTACATTGACGGGTAGATTGATGAGACATTGCGCAAGCGCTCGGCCTACATGTCCACCGCCAAACACCCAGACTTCCGGGTCTTGTGAGGTTTGTTCTTTGATCAAGGCTTCGATCGGGCCTGTCTCTGTTTTGGCAATTCGTTCAAATCCGACCCGCATCCGACCACCACAGCACTGCCCGCTTTCAGGACCGAGTACCAGTTCCAGTTCGGTGATTTTGTTGCCATCGAGCACAGCGAGGGCTTGATCCATCGCGTCCATCTCAAGCCGACCGCCGCCTATGGTGCCATAAATTCCGTTTGCCGAAACCAACATGAAAGCATCACGGTCGCGCGGCGTTGAACCTTTGGCTTCCAGCACCCGGATCAACACAACGCCGCGATTATCGGCTGCCGCAATGAAAGTGTGGAACTGTTTCAATGCGCGCGATGCCACCTCAGGCCTGGGCGGCGTCAACCGCCACCTTTCAGCAACTCAACCGCCATCAGCACCCGTTCAGGGGTTGCAGGAGCATCGAGGCGAGGGCAGGTTCGGTAATCATTGATTGAGGCAACTGCCATCGAAATTGCTTCGAGCACTGAGATTGGCAACATGAACGGCGGCTCACCGACAGCTTTTGAGCGGCGGATTGTGTTCTCGCGGTTTTCCGACCAATCGGCCAGCTTGACGTTGAAAATGCGCGGACGGTCAGAAGCCAGCGGAATTTTGTAGGTCGATGGCGCATGGGTGCGCAGACGACCCTTGTCATCCCACCATAGCTCTTCGGTGGTCAGCCAACCCATTCCCTGAACGAAAGCGCCTTCGATCTGGCCACGATCGATGGCCGGATTGAGTGACTTGCCGACATCATGAAGGATGTCGGTGCGGTCAACCTGATATTCGCCGGTCAGTGTATCGATGGAAACCTCGGAAACAGCCGCTCCATAGGCAAAATAGTAGAATGGCCGGCCACTGCCTGTCGCACGGTTCCAATGGATTTTCGGGGTCTTGTAAAAGCCTGCTGCCGAAAGTTGAACACGCGCCATATAGGCCTGATCAACGAATTCAGCAAAGCTGAATTCTCTCCCGCCAACACGCACCCGATTTGGTTCAAAAAGAATCTGTTCTCTTGTCACTTCATATTTTTCGACTGCGAAATCGACCAGCCGTTCTTTGATTTGCCGGACGGCATCGATTGCGGCCATGGCATTGAGGTCCGTGCCCGAAGACGCCGCAGTTGCAGAAGTGTTGGGTACTTTCCCTGTGGTCGTGGCGGTAATGGAAATCGTGTTGAAATCAACCTGAAATTCTTCGGCCACAGCTTGGGCGACCTTGGTGTTCAGACCCTGGCCCATTTCTGTGCCACCGTGATTGAGGTGGATTGAGCCATCGCGATAAACATGCACGAGGGAGCCCGCCTGATTGTACCATGTGGCCGTAAACGAGATGCCGAACTTCACAGGCGTCAGCGCAATGCCTTTGCGGATAACAGGGCTGTTCTCATTGAATGCGATAATGGCTTTCCGTCGCGCCTGATAATCCGAACTTTCTTCCAGTTCGCTGACCATCCGTTCGATGATGTTGTCTTCAACAATCTGGTGATAGGGCGTGATATTGCGACCTTCGCGGCCATAAAAGTTGGCTTTGCGGATTTCCAACGGGTCCTTGCCGAGTTGGTAGGCGACCTCCTCGATCATGCGTTCACCGCCGACCATGCCTTGTGGCCCGCCGAATCCGCGAAAAGCCGTATTTGAAACCGTATGCGTCATCATCGGGCGCGAAATCAGGCGCACATCCTCAAAATAATAGCAATTATCCGCATGAAACAACGCCCGGTCCGTCACTGGTCCCGAGAGGTCGGAGGAATACCCGCACCGCGCCGCAAATGTCGCGTCGACCGCGTGAATACGGCCCGTATCATCATAGCCGACATCATAATCGACATGAAAATCGTGGCGCTTGCCGGTTATTGTCATGTCATCGTCGCGGTCGGGCCGAATTTTGACCGGATAGCCCAGCTTCTTGGCTGCAATGGCAGCTATGGCGGCAAACTGGTTGCCCTGGGTTTCCTTGCCGCCGAAACCGCCGCCCATCCGGCGCACCTGCACGGTCACCGCGTTCGATGATATACCAAGCGCATGGCTGACCATGTGCTGGATTTCGCTCGGGTGCTGGGTTGACGACCAGACGGTGACATCATCATCCTCGCCGGGAATAGCCATGGCAATGTGGCCTTCAAGATAGAAATGGTCCTGACCACCAACCCGCATTTCGCCTTTCAGTCGTAAAGGTGCTTTTTCCAGTCCGCCTTCAACATCCCCGCGTTTGAGCGTCAGCGGTACACAGACATGGTCATGACCTGCTTCCATCGCAGTCACCACGTCAGTAGCGAACGGCAGGTCCTCATAAGTTATTTCGGCCAGTTGGGCGGCGCGACGTGCGGCGTTGCGGCTTGTGGCTATGACGGCAAAAACCGGTTGACCAAAGAATTTGACTTCGCCGTCCGCCAGAATGGGCTCGTCATCCAACCCCGCAGGTGAAATGTCGTTGATGCCAGGCACATCGGCAGCCGTCAGCACCAGCACCACGCCATCGGCGGCTTTTACCTTGGTCAAGTCGATGGAGGTAACTTTCGCATGGGCGCGTTCGGTCAGGCCCAGATATCCGTGCAATGTGCCTGCAGGTTCGGGCATGTCGTCTATGTAGATTGCCAGTCCCGTCACATGTTTGGCTGCGGAATCATGGGCACGATCAACGTGCGCGCCGCCGGTAATTCTTGCAGCTTTGATATTGGTTGTCTGGGTAATGTTCATTCCCCTGCCTCCCGGGCCGTGGTCTCAAACCCTGAACTTTCCAGCCGAACCGGGGCACCGCAGGTTTCAAGGAAAAACCGGGTCAACAGGTTTTGAGCGGTCAGCATCCGGTAGTCGCTTGATGCCCGCCAGTCGCTGAGCGGTTGGAAATCCGTGGCAAACTCTGGTTGCGCTTTTTGAACTGCCGACCAACTCCAATTGTTGCCAAGCAGGCAGTTTTCCACTGATGTTGCACGCTTCGGCGTAGCCGCCATGCCGCCAAAAGCTATCCGGGCGGTAGCCACGTTGTTGTCATCATCAAGCGCCAGCATGAACGCGCCACACAAAGCGGAAATGTCTTCGTCTCGCCGTTTGGAGATTTTGTAAACTGCGAAGTGTGCATCATCTGGCAAGGCTGGAATGAAGACCGATTCCACGAATTCGCCCTCCTGCCTGTCCTGCTTGCCATAGGCGATGAAAAAGTCCTCGAGCAGAATTGTCCTTCTGGTTTCGCCTTTTCGCAGCGTCAGCTCTGCGCCGAGCGCTATCAACGGCGGCGGGGTGTCGCCGATAGGCGACCCATTGGCTATGTTACCTCCGACCGTTCCCATATTGCGCACTTGCTCGCCGCCGATACGATCCCACAGTTCACCGATTTCCGGCACCAATTCGCGGATGGCTTCGCGCGCGGCGGAATAACTGACACCGGCACCGAGCCGCAAGCCGGTTTCACCGAAATCAACTGTCTGCAAATCGCTGATCTGGCCAATATGAATGACCGGGGAGATCCTGCGCATCTGTTTGGTGACCCATAGTCCGACATCGGTCGCACCAGCCACAATCGTGGCGTCGGTGTGGGCTTCATAGAGTGTTGAAAGATCATCGGTGGTTGATGGAACAAATGTCTGCCCTTTGGGGTGGCTGATTTCCACCCGCGCACCGTCTTTCATTCCGTTCAGGGTTTCAATTGTCCAGTCTCGTGCAGCAAACAGCCGGTCATTGTTGGCATCAGGTTCGCTTTGTGCGGCTTTCCGCGCTGCCTTGATGATCGGCTCATAACCTGTGCATCGGCACAAATTGCCCTGCAGGGCGCGCTCTATATCCGGGTCCGAAGGACTGGGGTCAGCCAGCCACAAACCGTGCAGAGAGGCAATGAAGCCCGGTGTGCAAAAGCCGCATTGGGAACCATGGTGATCAACCATCGCCTGCTGTACAGGGCTTAACCCGCCATCGGGCCGCGAAAGATGCTCAACGGTCACGACATGGGTGGCATCCAGCGAACCAACAAAGCGAATGCAGGTGTTGACCGATTCATAGGCCAGAAACCCATCGACCATTTTTCCGACCAGGACCGTGCAGGCACCGCAATCTCCTTCCGCGCATCCTTCTTTGGTGCCGGTTAGGTGGCGCTCGGTTCGCAGCCAGTCAAGCAAAGTCAGGTCCGGTTCAAAATCCGAAAGCGTGACGATTCCATCATTGAGAATGAAACGGATAAAATTACGGATTTCAGCTGCCATGTCTGTCCAATTTCTGGGTCGGATCCTTGAGTCCACCAAAGCCTAGACCACCTTTTGCACTTGCGAAAGAGCATTCGCACTGGTCAGCCAATAAGACTGATTCACGGTGGCGTGGGCAGGTTGGGCTTTACAAGCTCGCAATTACAGCAAAATGATGAAACATCGCTCACAAATCAATTCGCCTTTAGCCACAGTGAAGCACGTCCGGGCGGACAAGATCGCCAAGGGGAAACAAATTCGCCAAGGGGAAACAATGAGCAAATAGCGGCGTAGCGAGGGCGTTACCTGCTGCTGGATTTGTAAATTGATGAGCTCTCGTAATAATCGTTAAAGCCGATTCTTTCGCGCAGCTCGCCAAACTCCATCAGGCCGTTGCGTTGATCCTGGCGCATTGAGCGCAGTGTTGAGGTCATGGCGGCCATTGCGCTCGCCATAAGTGTCAGTGGATATGCGGCGATCTTGTATCCAATATCGTGCAGGGTCGCATTTGAAAGATCCGGTGTCTCGCCGCCTTCCACGATGTTTGCCATCTTCGGGCCGGGGAGCGAGCGGCAGACTTCACGCATCTCTGCTTCGGATTTTGGCGCTTCCACGAAAAGGATATCGGCACCGAGTTTGGCAAACGTAGCTGCTCGTTCAATGGCCTCGGCAAGCCCATGTTCGTGACGTGCATCCGTGCGCGCCAGAATCAGGATGTCGAGACCTTCTTCGCGCAAAACGGTGCGTGCATCGACTGCTGCACGAATGCGATCAAAGGCTTCTTCCCTCTCAACTACTGCCTTGCCGGGAGTATGGCCGCAACGCTTCGGCGCCAACTGGTCCTCGATCATGATTGACGCACATCCAGCGCGGGCAAACCCATCTACCGTGCGGCGCACGTTCATCGCGTTGCCATAGCCTGTGTCGCCGTCTCCGATCAGGGGAATCGGAATTGCACCTGCGATATTGCGAGCCTGATCAAGAACTTCGCCATAGGACATCAAGCCAAGATCAGGAGCACCAATCCGCGAGGCGGAAGCTGCAAATCCCGACATGAAGGTCAATTCGTACCCTTCTTGCGCTATCAGCTTGGCCGATAACGCATCAAAACAGCAGGGCATGATGTGGCATTTGTCCTGTGTGAGCAGATCACGCAACCTTTGGGATTTCATGTCAATTTCACCATTTGAAGGGGATATAAAGGGCGATGTCCGGGAAAACATAGAGCAGCACAACGGTCAGCAACATCAACCCGAGGAAGGGAATCACACCACGCGATACTTCGCCAAGTGTCGTTCGCGCTACCGATTGGATGACATAAAGGTTGAGCCCGACCGGTGGCGTGATCAATGCACACTCCACCAACACCACCATGTAGACACCGAACCAGATCGGATCAAAGCCGAGCGCCAGCGCTGACGGCAACAGTACTGGTGTCATGATCAGAACCATTGACAGCGCCTCGAACACCAAGCCCATCAACAACAAGATGACACTGATCGCCAGGATGAACAGGATTGGACCATCGATATTGGCAGTGATGAAAGCCGAAATATCCTGTGGGATGCGGTAGAGCGCAATTGCCTTGCCGAACACTTTGGCACCGGCCACAATCAGCAGGATCGCCACCGTTGTCACCATTGACCCGTAAACTGCTTCCTTGAACCCCTGCCATGTCAGCGAGCGCAGCAGGACTGCTGTGATGAACAAGGCACAGGCAAAACCAATGGCGGCAGCCTCGGTAGGCGTAAACGCTCCGGTGTACAGCCCGACAACCACCACCAGAGCAAGCAAGATTGATGGCAATGCCCGGATCGAAGCATCCCGGCGCTCGCTCCAGCTGGACTTGGGTATGGATTGATATTCCGGAGAAAATCGCGCGTAGATCATCGCGTAACCAATGAACAAGGCGACGAGCAGCAATCCCGGTACAATTCCGGCGAGAAACAGCGCAATTATGCTTTCCTCTGTGATGAAACCGTAAACGATCATCGGGATCGATGGCGGAATCAATATCCCAAGCGTGCCGCCTGCAGCCATCAGCCCGTAGACGAACCGCTTGCCATACCCACGCGAGATCATCTCCGGAATGGCAACCGTTCCGATGGTTGCAGCGGTTGCGACTGACGAACCGGAGATCGCAGCAAAGATTCCGCAAGACACAATCGTGGCGACCGCCAGACCACCGGGCCAATGGCCAACCCAAGCCTGAACTGCGGCAAAAAGATCGCGACCCACTCCGCCCTTGAGCAGGACATTCGACATCAGCAGGAACAACGGAACCGCCAGCAGAATGAACCCATCAAGCGTCGAAAGCACTGCCTGCGGTGCCATAAGTGGAGAAAATCCACCGGCGATCAACATGCCCAAGCCAATGCCGCCGAGCGCGAAGGCAACAGGTATGCCGCCAAGTAGCAGCACAAACAATATAATCAAAATCAGCAGGACAGTCATTCGTGAGCAGCCTCTTCTGGGATGGCGCCGCCACGCAGGAGCCCGTTGATCTCTATCACGACCTGCACACTCAGCATGGCAAACCCTATGGGAATGGCCAGTTCAACAATCCAGATGGGCATGTTCAGCAGACTGCCAGTCGTCCGGTCACGCACCCAAGACTCGTGAAAGATACCCCAGCCATAGACCGCTACGATCACAGCAAACACCAGTATACAGAACAATGCGCAGATTTCGACGACACGGCGGGTCCTTTGGTTCATCAGCGAGGTAACCGCGCTGACGGTGATGTGTTGTCTGGATTTCATCAGTTGCGGCATGCCCACCATGCAGCCCCAAATCAAACATAACTGGGAGAGTTCCGCCGCCCAAATGGTCGGACGGATGAAGAAGTAACGTGCCACCACCTCAAAGGTCAGCATCCCCCCGGCAGCGACCATGAGAATGGCAGCTATCCAGGCGCACGTTTTGATCAATCGCTGAAACATGGTGGAACTCACCCTTTGTTCATGGGCGGGAAGGCATCAGTTTTCTGGCAAATTTCACGCAATCACGGTAATTTTCAATTGCTGCAAGCGTTAAAATGCAAACTTCAATTCCATAACCGAATCGCAAATGAGGGCTGCACTCACCTCAGATCAGGTGAGTGCAGCTATCATCAAAGGTTTTTGGCAGCGTCCAAGACTGTTTTACCCAGATCACCGGCACCTTCCACGAAGCTTTCATAGACAGGCGCCGAGGTTGCTTTCCAGGCCTCGATTTCTTCATCGGTCGGTGTGTAGATGGTCATGCCATTTTCCTTGGCAGCCTCGAAGGCAGCCGCTTCAATCCCAGCCAACTCATCGCGCACAGTGTCTTCGGCTATTTTTGCCGCGGCTTCGATCTGTCCGCGAATTTCATCCGACAACCCGTTCCACCACTCGGTGTTCACAACAACCACAAACTCGATGTCGGCGTGGTTGGTCACAGTAACGGTGTCCATAACTTCCCATAGCTTGCGGGATTTGACGCCCGAGACACCAGTCATGCCAACATCAACTGTTCCGCGCTGATAAGCGAGATATTGCTCAGAGCCAGAGATGAGGGTCGGCGCTCCACCGGCGGCTGTGGTGAAATCACCCAAAGTCTTGCCAAACACGCGAACTTTCTTGCCAACAAGATCGGCAGGGGTTTTTATCGGGCCGCCATTTGACAACATTACCGCACCACCATAGGCCTGCCAGTACAGAATTTGACCGCCTGTTTCGGCGATGGCTTCTTCAATTGCCGAACGCACCGGTGAGCCCTTGGCCACAGCTGCGCGAACCTTTTCTTCGGAATTCAGAAGGAAAGGCATGTAAAATACATCGACCGCAGGTACATCGCCAACATAACGCGTAAGCGACGCAACACCCGCTTCTATTGACCCGGAGCCGACCGCGGCAGGCACTTCCTTGTCTTTATATAGTTGAGCTGAATCGTAGATCTCGACATCAATCTCCCCATTGGTGCGAGATTCCACTTCCTTCTCAAACAAAACCAGGTTTTGCCCCAGATGCGATTTCAACGGCAACTGTAATGATATCCGCATTTTTTCAGCAGCAACTGACATCCCTGTCGTTGATACCACCAACGCGGAGCCGAGCATCAGCGCCGCTAAAGACTTAGCAAAAAACTTCATGAATTTCCTCCCTTGCACCCGTAACCGGGTCTCCGTTAGAAAATGTGAAGTAAATCGATTACATGCACAAGCCGATTTTTCGGATTATATACAATATTGATGTTTAGCGATGATGTGGCACAAGCGTTGCTTGCCCAAGATTCCACTTTGCCCCTTACAATAGCCAACTGAATTGTCGATTTAACCCGATCTTCTGAACCGAAGAAGCGTTCCACATTGGCATCGGGATTGAATAATGTCGGTGCCCGTAATGAACACCCCGCCTTTCTGGCATCCATAGCTGGCTATCTATCCGCCGTCTTCTGGCTATCTTGAGTGTCCGGGATGCGCATTATTTTGCGACCCAGCCACCATCCATGGATTGCGCCGAACCGGTGATCTGACTGGCGGCATCTCCGGCAAGAAACAGCGCCAGCGCTGCGATTTGATCAACCTGGACAAACTGCCGGGTTGGCTGCGCATTCAGGATAACCTTTTCGATGACATCTTCCTCACTCATGTTGCGCGCCTTGGCGGTATCAGCGATCTGCCCGCGCACAAGCGGTGTTTCAACATATCCGGGACAAATCGCGTTGGCAGTAATTCCGAACTCCGCACACTCGAGGGCGGTGGTTTTGATCAACCCCAGAACACCATGTTTGGCCGCGACATATGCGCTCTTATATGGCGACGCCACCAACCCATGTGCCGAAGCAATGGCAATAATCCGGCCATGTTTTCGGGCCTTCATTCCTGGAAGTGCGGCGCGGATGATATGAAATACCGATGTTAAGTTGATGCCGATGATTGCATCCCACTTGGCGGGCGGGAACTCCTCGATCTTGGCAACATGCTGAATGCCGGCATTGGGGATAAGCACATCGACAGAGCCGAACTCAGACTCTGCATTGGCTATCATTGCGGCGATCTCATCACCATTGAGCATATTGGCCCCATCATAGACGACCTTGCCGGTGCCCAGGCTCTCAATCTCACTGCGAATACGCTCGATTTCGTCACTGTCGCCAAGTCCGTTGATGACAATGTTGTAGCCCTGTTTGGAAAATGCCTCGGCAATTCCACGGCCAATGCCGCTGGTCGACCCGGTTATGATGGCGGTTTTCATGGTTGCTTCCTGTTGCGTTGCGCTGCACAATAACGCGATTTCTCAACAAGATTCCAGTTTGAATTGATGAAGACCTGTTTTCAATCTGTCCGACGCAAAGTGTCAGGGCAGCTGAACATCCAATCAATATTTCTGTCTTGTCATCGCAGCCAGCCAGCACGTATGGGATAGCCATGAGCAACAGGATCTCTCTCTTCAAGGCCACGTCACCAGCCGAACATTCAGTATTTGTCATTAGCCTCGCCGGTGCCATCATTATGGCAGTGGTCATGGGGCTCGGCCGGTTCTTTTTCACGCCGGTTTTGCCGTCAATGATGGCTGATTTATCGATGGGTCCGGCTGAAGCCGGGTTCATTGCATCAGCCAATTATGCTGGCTACCTGCTTGGCGCAATTGCAGCTGCATTCAGTTGGGCTGAAGGCATTGAGCGCAAGGTTGCAATGGCCGGACTGGTTGCAACAATCGTGCTTTTGGCAGCGATGGCTGTCTCGTCAGATCTCAGCATGTTCGTGTTGATTCGGTTCTTGGCAGGATTTGCCAGTGCGCTGGCAATGATATTGGCGTCTTCACTGGTTCTTTCTGTTGGTGTTGCGCAAGGAAAGCCGAGTGTACAGGCCGTGCATTTTGGAGGCGTTGGTCTCGGGATCGCGACTTCTGCAGCATTGTTCGCCGCGGTTGTTTTCTTTGAAGGAGGCTGGCGCGCTTCCTGGATTGTTGCTGCCGGTATAAGCGGTTTGGGTTTGCTGTACGCTTGGCGGTATCTGCCACGTTCGGTCTCGCGAATCGAAACCATGGAAAAAGAGCCAGCACTCATCTGGAACCGTCCATTGGCGGCGTTGACCCTTTCTTATGGTCTGTTCGGGTTTGGGTACATCGTCACGGCTACATTTTTGGTCGCCATCGTTCGCGATTCCGGTGGAAGCAGCAGTTTTGAGGCACTCGTCTGGTTAGCAACCGGCTTGGCCGCTGCACCGTCCGTAGCCTATTGGGGCCCGGTTGCCCGTCGTTTGGGGCCTACCGTCACTTACATAATCGGTTGCCTCGTCCAAGCTTTCGGCGTGGCTGCCAGTGTTCTGCTTCCACTGCCTTTCGGCCCATTGATCGGCGGAATCCTGCTTGGCGGGACATTTGTCATGATGACGGCTTATGGATTGCAGGCCGGCCGGGTATTCGCTCATCGCAGTCCCCGCCGTCTGTTTGCAATGATGACCGCAGCTTTCGGACTTGGTCAAATCATTGGACCCGTGGTTGCCGGTATTCTTGCAGATTACAGTGGGAATTATGTACTCGCCAGTCTTTCCGCAGTAGCGGCCCTTTTGGTCTCCGCAGGTCTTGCTTGGCCGATTCGTCATTCCCGATAAGCACCTCCCAAAATTCGCCGGAGTGAAACCGGTCAGCTTCGTTTGGGCGGAGCTGAGGTTTGCATGGCGCAAACAGTTTGGTGTATGTCGCAAACTGTGTAACGAATGCGACGTGATGTCGCGTTCAATCGCCGAGCGCGCCATTAACACCAATGGGAGTGCTGGAGGTTGGAAATCTGTTGAGCGTTAGGGATCGCTCTGTTTCGGTTTCCTGGACTGCGATAACCTTCTGTCTTACCCCAATGACCATATCACTATGTGGTTTCTCGCCGGTGCGCCGTATGGCAACAGAATTCAAATGAGGGGATCCAAATGGATAGCCAACAAGATCAAGTACCGCCTACCAGTCTGATGATTGATACAGATTACGAAGCGGGGCAGGACAATGTTCAGGTAATGGGTCTTGATATCCATAACCCTGTTTTCTTTATCTCGGCGATCGTGATCGTCGCTTTTGTTATCCTGACTTTGATGTTGGGGGAGACGGCAACCGCATTTTTCGGCTGGCTGCGTCCTGCAATGACCAACACATTTGACTGGCCGCTTCTGCTGGCCGGAAATTTGTTTGTGCTTTTCGCATTGATGATGGTTGTCACACCTTTGGGCAATATCCGCCTCGGCGGGAAAGATGCCACACCGGATTACGGCTACATGGGTTGGTTCTCCATGCTCTTTGCCGCTGGCATGGGCATCGGACTGATGTTCTTCGGAGTGTCAGAACCGCTTTCCCATTATGCAAGCTCAATTGGTGGAACTGTCGTCGAAAACGGCGTGCGAACTGACTGGGCCCCTTTGGCCGGTGCATTGGGCGATGCTGATGCTGCACGCCAAAATGCAATGGCTGCCACGATCTTCCACTGGGGAGCCCACCCTTGGGCCATCTATGCGGTCGTCGCATTGGCGCTGGCGTTTTTCTCTTATAACCGGGGATTGCCACTGACTTTGCGCTCCGCGTTTTACCCAATTCTCGGCGAACGCATCTGGGGTTGGCCAGGGCACCTGATTGATACGCTTGCGGTATTTGCAACTCTCTTCGGTCTTGCAACATCACTGGGTTTTGGTGCCGAACAGGCCCTTGCCGGTCTCAACTTCCTGTTTGGGGTTCCAATCAATGATATCGCCAAAATTCTGCTGATCATGTTTATCACCTCCATCGCGCTCGTTTCCGTGGTGGCTGGTCTGGATGCAGGCGTAAAGCGGTTGTCGGAAATCAACATGGTACTGGCGTTGATCTTGCTGGTGTTCATCTTCATCTTCGGACCCACAATGGTGATCGCCACCGGAATCTTCGAAAACACGGTTTCCTACTTCAAAGAGATCATTCCGCTGTCAAACCCGTTCGGCCGTGAAGACGTCAATTTCATGCAGGGCTGGACCGGGTTCTATTGGGCATGGTGGATTTCCTGGTCGCCATTCGTGGGCATGTTCATCGCCCGCGTATCACGTGGCCGTACGGTCCGTGAGTTCATCACCTGTGTTTTGATTGTTCCGACCATCCTGTCCATTATCTGGATGTCTGTTTTCGGTGGGTCCGCCATCGATCAGGTCATCAGCTTCGGCAATGATGCGGTGAAAGACGCGCCTCAGGCAGTCATGTTGTTTGAAATGCTCAAGGCATTTCCCCTGACACAGATCGCCTCGTTCGTCGGTATCGTTCTGGTGATGGTCTTCTTTGTAACGTCATCGGACTCCGGTTCGCTGGTCATCGACACCATCACGGCTGGCGGCATCAAAAACCCACCCGTTGCCCAGCGCGTATTCTGGGCCACATTTGAAGGCGTTGTCGCTATCGTGCTTCTTATCGGTGGCGGCCTTGGCGCACTGCAGGCAGCAGCCGTCACGACAGGTGTTCCGTTTGCGCTGTTGTTGGTCATCATGATGTGGTCTGTCTACAAGGGCATGAGCGAAGAGCATCGGATCAACAAATCCAGTTAACCGCTTCTGGAACAACTGAAATCTGCCCGTCCCGGTTTCCGGGGCGGGTTTTTGATTCTGCTTCCTATCCTCGTCGGTCTTTGGGCGGGTTTACCGTTCACGCAGATTGACAATTTCGTCACCCCGATTGCTCAGCGCCATTCTTTGGCCTAGGTAGAGTCCCAACTCTCGACAATCGCTTCGTCAACTTACTCAATTCCCGGAAGACGCATTTCCAGTGTTTGAATCCTTTTTCCCAAAACCCAAGCTGTTTTTTACCTCGGTTCTGATCTGGACCGCCATTGGCGTAGCCATTTGGTACACGGTAGGGGATTCGATTGCCGCTGCGATTGGCCTCAATGTGCCTGATCCGGGCGCGGAAGAAATCATCGGGGTCGGCTTTTTCACCTCCGGTCCGTTCCTCTGGTTCTACCTGTTTTATCTGGTCTGGACTCTGCTTTTTGCCGCTTTCTGGATGGTTTACTCGCCCCACAAATGGCAGCGGTGGTCAATCCTTGGATCGATCTTCATCCTGTTCACCACCTATTTCGGGGTCCAGATATCGGTAGCCCTCAATGTTTGGCGTCGCCCTTTTTTCGATATGGTCCAGAAAGCGCTTGAAGCCTCTGGCAATGTGCAATCTGACCAGCTTTACGAACTCCTTGTCATTTTCGCCCAGATTGCGTTCATCTCCACAGCTATATTTGTCGTCACCCGATTTTTCGTCAGCCACTATGTGTTTCGATGGCGCACTGCGATGAACGATTTTTATATGGATCGCTGGCCGCGAGTGCGCCACATTGAAGGTGCCTCACAGCGTGTTCAGGAAGATACGATGCGCTTTGCATCAATCGTTGAAGGGCTAGGGGTGGCCTTTGTGGATGCAATCATGACGTTGATTGCTTTCTTGCCGATCCTCTGGTCGCTGTCGCGATATGTAACCGAACTGCCGTTGGTCGGCGAAATTCCAGCGCCCCTGTTTACAGCCCTCATCTTCTGGGCGGTTTTTGGTACAGCCATGCTCGCCGCAGTTGGCATCAAACTTCCCGGCCTGGAATTCAGAAATCAGCGCGTCGAGGCAGCCTACCGCAAAGAGCTGGTTTATGGAGAAGATCGCGATGATCGCGCCCAACCGGCGACTGTTCGCGAACTCTTTGGTAACGTCCGGAAAAACTATTTTCGCCTCTATTTCAATTACCTCTATTTCAACATTTTCCGCAGCTTCTATATCCAGGCGGACAACATCTTTGCCTATTTCATCCTGATCCCGACAATCGCTGCGGCAAAGATCACGTTCGGTCTTCTGCAACAAATTCTCACAGCATTCAGTCAGGTATCGAACTCGTTCCAGTTTCTGGTCAATTCCTGGACCACGATTGTCGAACTGATGTCGATCTACAAACGACTGCACGCTTTTGAGGCGGTTTTCCGTGGCGAAGATTTGCCTGAAATTGACAAGAATTACCTTGCTCAACAGGGTGGATATGCACAACACGTCGCAGATCCAGCTCCGGGGCAGGGCGGACCGGACACGTCCCAAACCCTGAATGATAAGTAGTCTGGCATGACAGGAACCGGCAATCTCGCTGGTTCCTGCAACACTGTCATTCCTAGCTGGCTTTGTCGCTCTCAAGCTTCAGGCGCTTGAGCGCATCGCCATAGGTGATGCAAGCGACTTCAGGTAATGAACAGGTCTCGCTCAAAAATGTCTCGAGTGCGTCCCAATAGGCGCCGCCATTCATCTCCACGAAATGAAAACCCATCTGCAAGGGCAGGCGGTCGCCATCATACTGAGTTTTAAAAGCCGCCCGGAAGGCTGAAAGCGTACGGTCTGTAAACTGGTCCTTCTTTTCCGGCGTCTCTTCGGCATCGGAATGGCGGACGAACAAATTATAGTCCATCGCAATGAGGTGCCGGTTTTTTGGTCCTTCAGGGATCATCGGCAGGGAGAAGCGGATTGTTTCCTGCTGCAAATCGGGCATGACCGGGCCACGCGACACCGTGCTCGCATCATAGACAAAGCCGTGTTTTGCGAGTGCCGCAAACAGTCCTTGTCCGGTTGACAGGTAAGGCGCGCGAAACCCTTTGATGGATGATCTGGCAAATTCTTGCCAGCCATCCGGTTCATCGTCTGACCGACCGATTGCCTGCCATCCATTGGCGAGTGCAGCATCAAACTGGTCAAACTCGGCACTCCATTGTGCTGCGGACCATTTGCCCCCATCAAAATGGCCGCAGCCATGGCTGCCCATTTCATGCCCGGACTTATAGCCGGTCCAGATATGGGAGAGGCGTTCGGCAACGTCATCATCGTCGGTTGCAAATCCGACATTGGATTTGCCGCGACGTTCGCCGGGGGCATGATACGTCTTGGCGGCATCAGCGCTCATCAGATAGGTGCAGCCGAGGAAATAGGTGAATTTTGCTTTGGTTTTTTCAGCCAGTGCAAGGCTGCGTGCCCATAAAGCATTATCGTGTGCACCATCAAAGGACACAATAATCATCTGCTCACGTTCAGCGCCAAAAACGGGCAGGGATCCGGCAACCATTGTAATTCCAAAAAGTCCAACGGCTAAACGATACTTATACAAGTTGTACTGGGGCAAGCTACACATCCAAATCTGTTTGGCGTGCAACTAGCGGCGTTTTGTGGCGAGGTTAAGATCGAAATTGAGTTTTGGTTTCCCGGTCTATCTTCCGGCGCAATCGACACATTTTTCTGCCATTGGATCAATGGCCAGCCGTTTGTCTGGAATTTCTTCGCCGCATTCCACGCAATATCCGTAGTCACCTTCGATCAATCGTCGTTCAGCCATATCAATGCGAACGAGGTCTCGTTTACGGGTTCGTTCCTGATTTTGCGCCATCGCCTGTTGCTGCATGGCGTCCATGCGCGACAAGCGGCCTACTGATTGCTGATCAAGTTCAACCGTTGCAAGTGAGTCTCGCGACATTTCCGTCATCGCTTGCAATTCTGCTTTCACATCGGCAAGCCGCTCTTTTGCCATGTCGAGATCGATGCTCATGCACGAAATCTAACCGCCCGTTGCCAATAAAAGCAACTGGGACGCTATGAACAGTTCAATTCACGGCATCGAACCTATATAGAGGATCGATATTCATCCGTCCCGGAGATCACCATGCTCATTCTTGTTGTTGGCCTTATCGTCTTTCTCGGAATCCATTCAGTCCGTATTTTTGCCGATGGATTTCGGGACGCGCAGATTGCCAAGCGCGGCGAAAAAGGCTGGAAGGGCATTTATACGCTTATCGCGGTTATTGGACTTGTGCTCATCATTTGGGGTTATGGTCAGGCGCGGATGGACCCGATTGTCTTTTGGGTTGCTCCATCCTGGATGAGCCATGTTGTTGCATTGTTGATGCTGTTTTCAATTATCTTTCTGGTAGTCTCTCAGGTTCCGGCGGGCAAAATCAAGGCTGCGGTCAAACATCCCATGCTATTGTCAGTCAAGATTTGGGCGTTGGCGCATTTACTGGTCAATGGCGATCTGGCGTCAGTTCTCTTGTTCGGCGGATTTCTCGCTTGGGCCGTCCTGGACCGTATTGCAGTCAAACGTCGGGTGATTGCAGGCAAAACCACTGAACCCGCTGCAGGACCGGTCAAATGGGATGCTGTTGCGGTGGTTGTGGGACTAGTGCTCTACGTCGCCATCATTATTGATTTGCATCAATGGGTGATCGGTGTAGCGCCGTTTGCATCGATGTCCTGATACGACCACTTCTCTCCGGTCAAAACAATTGCCCCTTCCATTTGCCGGTGAAGGGCATTAGAAGGCGGCAAACAAAGGCGGGTCAAAACCCGAGCAGGTAGTATGTCACAAGACGATTCCAGTTTTATCAGGGAAGTCAACGAAGAGCTTCGCTCCGATGCCGCGAAAGCCTTCTGGCGTCGCTGGCGTTTTATCATCATGGGGCTTGCCGTCCTTATCGTTGTTGGCACGGCCGCAGAGCGAGGCTGGCAGTATTGGCGTGAAGTCACCGCAGCGCGATCGGGTGACCGTTTTTTGGCAGCACTTGAATTGGCGCGCGAAAACAAAACCGATGATGCTCTGGCTGCTTTCAAGTCGTTGGAAACCGATGGACATGGCTCCTATCCGGTACTCGCCCGTATGCGCGCCGCCACTGTTATCGCTGACGGCGGTGATAAAGCGGGCGCCATCGAGCAGTTCTTGATTGTAGCCAATGATGGCTCTGTGCCGGAAGTCCTGCGCGACGTTGCGCGGCTGCGTGCTGGCTATCTTCTTGTTGATACCGCCAGCTATGATGATGTCTCTGCTGCCGTGGAAGTTTTGGCCGTGCCGGAAAACGGCCTGCGCCATTCTGCCCGCGAAGTTTTGGGTCTTGCGGCTTACAAGGCTAATGATTTTGCCCGTGCGCGTGATTGGTTTGATGAAATCGCAGCCGACACCCAGGCGCCAAGGGGCATTACCCGTCGCGCTGGCATCATGCTCGATTTGATTGCCAGCCGCGCCGCTGAATCCTGATTGGGTATCTGCCTGGCAATTGATCGGGCACCTGTCACTGAATTGGAACGGCTATGAGTTTTACACTCGCCATTGTCGGACGGCCCAATGTGGGCAAGTCGACGCTTTTTAATCGTCTGGCCGGCAAGAAGCTGGCGCTGGTTGATGATACCCCGGGTGTTACCCGCGATCGTCGGCCGGGCTCTGCACGGCTGGTCGATCTCAACTTTACCATGATCGACACCGCCGGGCTGGAACTGTCCGGGCCTGATACGCTGGAAGGCCGCATGCGCGCCCAGACAGAAGCCGCAATCGACGAAGCCGATCTCGCGTTGTTTCTGGTTGATGCCAAAACCGGCCTGACCCCGGTTGACGAATTGTTGTCCACGGTTCTGCGCAAGCGCGGAAAGCCGGTGATCCTGGTGGCCAACAAAGCCGAAGCCAAGGGTGCGGATTCGGGAATGCTGGAAGCCTACCGGTTGGGTTTTGGCGAAGCAGTCGCCATTTCTGCCGAGCATGGACAGGGCATGCTGGATCTGCGTGACGCTATTGTTGCCAAGCTGGGAGAAGAGCGCGCTTTCGGCACCGATCTCGTTGACGAAGATGAAGCCGAAGTTGATGTCCCGCTCAACCCTCTTGATGATGAAGATGAGGGTCCCGATTACGATATGACACGGCCAATCAGGGTGGCCATTGTCGGGCGACCCAATGCCGGTAAATCGACGCTTATCAACACCTGCCTCGGCCAGGACCGGCTGCTGACAGGGCCTGAAGCCGGCATTACCCGAGATTCCATTTCGGTCGATTGGGAATGGAAAGAGCGAAAGATCAGGCTGTTTGACACTGCCGGGATGCGCAGGAAAGCCAAGGTTCAGGAAAAACTCGAAAAGCTCTCGGTTGCAGATGGACTGCGTGCCATTCGTTTTGCCGAAGTGGTGGTGGTTGTGCTCGATGCAACTATCCCCTTTGAAAAGCAGGACCTCCAGATCGCAGATCTGGTTATTCGCGAGGGCCGCGCGCTGGTGCTTGCGTTCAACAAATGGGATTTGATTGAAAATCGTCAGGAAACACTTGCCGAGCTGCGAGAGAAAACCGAGCGCCTGTTGCCACAGGTTCGCGGCGTTCGCGCAGTGCAAATGTCCGGCCAGACCGGTGATGGCATCGATCGGTTGATGGAAGCTGTACTGTTCACCCACGAAGTTTGGAACCGAAGAATTTCAACTGCCAAGCTTAATCGCTGGCTTGATCATGCGGTGGGCCATCACCCGCCGCCTGCCGTTTCCGGTCGTCGTCTGCGACTTAAATACATGACCCAGATTAAAACCCGGCCACCGGGTTTCATGGTTTCATGCACGCGGCCAGAAGCAGTACCTGAATCCTATACGCGATATCTCATAAACAATTTGCGGCAGGACTTTGATTTGCCGGGAGTGCCTGTTCGTATGGTCTATCGCTCAGGCGACAATCCGTTTGAATCACGTGCCCGTGCTTCGCGCAGGCCGGCAGGTAAAAAGAATGACAAGGTCCGACGCCACTGATCCTGCCGGATATTGCTACGGCGGCCAATTGCCCTGAAATGGTCTAGAAATGGCCCCGGAAAAATCCGGGCTCCGGTATTAACCGTCCATCAAGGTTAATGTCTCATTCTATCTCGAGAGCTCAAGTCGTGAGTATGAGTATCCGAGTACCGGAGTGTTTGCGTGCGTAATCAACATAGTCGCCACGGGGTTTTTCAACGCCTCCTGTCCAGGCCTGTGTTATTTGGTCTCGGCATATTTTTCGCCACACCTACTGTTACCAATTTTGCCGATACCAACACCTATCTCGAATCACTTGAGGGCGCTGGCGGTGGTCGCTGGACGGTTAACCTGACTGCATCACCATCAGGTTCAATTGAGACCGCAACCATGGCCTTCGCTGATCCTGTCGTCACCAACTCGACAGCCGGTGGTGCTGGCATAAAACTGCCCAATGGTGACCTGATCGCCTTTACCGGCAAGATTGGTATCGATGACCCACGGCCGGACGCAGAACGCGTAACCCGTTGGTTGAAAAAGGGAAGGGTGGTCGATGTGGCGCCTGTTGGCTTGCCACGCTCCTTCTCTGCAGGTTCTGTCCTTGATCGTCATTCAAGTCTTATGCGACCGGGTTTTGACCTCAACAAGCCGATGGCTTTTCTGAAAAATGACATTCGCGGCGAAGAAATTCAGATCGCTCAGGCTTTTTATGCAAAAAAACCGAAGGTAGCTGATCCCGGCGTGCCTGCCATGTTGGCGAGCCTTGTAACCAACGACCGGGCCGATGTGCTGGCCACAGCCTATGCCCCGCCGCCACCGGATTACTCTCGCCAGTCACCGTTCTCTTCCATCTTGCGCGATGAAAAGCAAAGTGGACGCTTCATTCCCCCGATTTCCGAGAGTGATCACGCCTGGGCAGCTTCACCGCTGACGCCGGACGCTTTTTCAGCATCACAGCAACGTTGTCTGGCAGCAGGGATCTATTTTGAAGCTCGTGGTGAGAGCGTCAAAGGGCAGGCTGCTGTTGCACAGGTGATTCTCAACCGGGTGCGCAATCCGGCTTATCCTGATTCGATCTGCGGCGTGGTCTATCAGAACAAGACTTGGCGCAATCGTTGCCAGTTTTCGTTCGCCTGTGATGGTATCCGCGACCGCGTGAACTCCCCCAAACACTGGGAAATTGCGGAAGAAGTGGCGCTTGCAGTATCCGCAGGCAAGATCTGGTTTGAGCAAGTCGGCTCTGCCACCCACTATCATGCAACTTATGTTCGTCCGCCGTGGGCGCGCCATATGCGCCGCGTCGGTCGCATCGGGACGCATATTTTCTTCGTGACACATGGCGGTGGCTGGAGCTGATTCCCCACTAAACCACGCCGATACGGGTATTCGTTGCGCGGCATTGCTGCCAATTGGCCGCAAATACCGTCGTTACGGAAACACTGTTACCTTTTCCAATGCTTCAAAAGTCCTCTTGATGCGGTTTTCTGCTCGAGTATGCCGTCTCAAGCAGCTCAATTTTTGCTGCCTGGTGCGCCAAAGCGACGCCTTTTTGAAAAGTGTTTCACCATTCATCAGGGAATTGCAGGTTAACCAATTGAAATAATTGGATTAAATTGCAAGAAGGAGGAGGCGCCTCTCGCCTTGACTATGTGAGAGGCTAAAACTATGTTGCGCCCGACTTGAAAGCGGCCTATTTCGCCGTTGCAGGCATCAGGAGACGGTCCTTTGGCTAACGACAAAGATGAGGGACCGGATCGTAATCATGGTGCCCGTAGCGCTGATGGAACACCGGTCGAGGATGGTCTCGAGGCAAGACGCAGGCAACTGGCCACCGAACTCGCTACCCGCAGTGCTAAAACGGCGCCGCAGGTCGATAAACCGGAAAAGGCTCAAGGCTATGCGTTGGCCGTCAAGCTATCGAGCGAGTTTATCGCCGGTGTGCTGGTCGGAGCTGCTTTGGGCTATTTGCTCGACCGTTTAGCCGGTACAACACCGTGGGGGATGATTGTTTTCCTTCTCCTTGGGTTCTGTGCTGGCGTATTGAATGTGCTGCGCTCTACTGGCGCTGTGTCTACTCCTCAACCCGGGGAGCGGACGTCAACAGACGATCAGGGCGCGGATTTTGAATGACCTGGCTTTGCCGGGGGAACTGAAACTCCGGCTTGTCCGGAACAGAAAGATTGAAGAGGCGGCAGGTGGCCACGGACAAAGTTGACCCCATTCACCAGTTTCAACTCAACACGCTGATTCCCGTCGAAATCGGCGGGCTGGACCTGTCATTCACCAATGCGTCTTTGTTTATGGTGCTGACTGTCGTCCTGACGGCGGGTTTCCTCTACCTCACGACGGCAAATCGGGGGTTGGTACCTTCTCGTTTGCAGTCAATTTCCGAGATGTCCTATGAATTCGTCGCATCAATGTTGCGCGACGGAGCCGGCTCGCAGGGGATGCGGTTCTTCCCGCTGGTCTTCTCGCTGTTCATGTTCATTCTGGTCGCGAATCTTTTGGGCATGGTTCCCTACTTCTTTACCGTCACCAGCCAAATCATCGTCACGTTTGCTTTTGCATTGTTGGTGATCGGTGTGGTCGTGGTTTACGGTTTTTGGAAGCATGGACTGCGCTTTCTGAACCTCTTTGTGCCAGACGATGTTCCAGTAGCGCTGATGCCGCTGGTTGTGTCCATCGAGGTCATTTCCTTCCTTTCGCGTCCAATCAGCCTCTCGGTTCGTTTGTTCGCCAACATGTTGGCCGGCCACATCACACTCAAAGTGTTTGCCGGCTTCGTGTTCTCACTCGGTTCGCTGGGCGCACTCGGAATTGGCGGCGCAATATTGCCGCTGTTCATGACTGTAGCGCTGACCGGCCTTGAATTCCTCGTGGCTTTCCTGCAGGCCTATGTTTTTGCGGTGCTGACTTGCATGTACCTCAATGACGCTCTGCATCCGGGGCACTAGGACACTCTTCACCCGGCGGCACTCGTCGCCAAAACAAGTTGCAAGCCATCAAATCCAAAGGAGATCGATCATGGAAGCAGAAGCAGCAAAATACATCGGCGCTGGTATCGCATGCCTCGGCATGGGCGGTGCAGGCATTGGTCTGGGTAATATTTTCGGTAGCTACCTTTCAGGCGCATTGCGCAACCCTTCAGCTGCAGACGGACAGTTCGGCCGCCTCATTTTCGGCTTTGCCGTGACTGAAGCTCTCGGCATCTTCTCGCTGCTGGTTGCATTGCTCCTCCTTTTCGCCGTTTAATCTTAGACGGACGATTGACCGTTCGCCACGCCGCCAGTCGGCGTGGCTGTTCATCTTGGAGGCGAATATGTTCGTGACCCCGGCATTTGCCGAGACACATAGCGAGATGCAGACCGGAACCCAGGTTGCTGAGCACGGTGGAGAACATGGTGGATCATTTCCACCATTTGATTCCTCGGGCTTTGCATCCCAGTTGCTTTGGTTGGCGATAACTTTCGGCCTGTTCTATGTTTTCATGAACAAGGTCATTGTGCCTCGTATCGGCTCAATCCTGGAGCATCGGCGTGACCGGATTGCACAGGACCTTGATGAAGCCAATCGGCTCAAGGACGAAGCTGACAACGCCATAGCCGCATATGAGCAGGAAGTTGCCACAGCCCGTAAAAAGGCCGGTGATATTGCGCAAACAGCGCGGGATAAGGCCAAGGTCGCTGCTGATAAGGAGCGTGCCAAGATTGAGGCTGATTTGGCTGGCCGCATGGCTGATGCTGAAAAGTCTATCGCGGCAATCAAGACCAAGGCACTTGGTGAAGTCGATGCGATTGCCAGTGATGTGGCCACTGATCTCGTCGAGCATTTGCTCGGCGGTAAAGTGACCAAAGCGCAAGCGACGGCCGCAGTTCGCGGCGCAACAGGCAAATAGGAGGTCATCAGACATGGATCCAACATCATGGGCCACATTCTGGGCATTCGCCGGGCTGGTGATCTTCCTGGGTATCGTCATTTACATGAAAGTGCCTGGCGCCATCGGCAAAAACCTCGACAAGCGTGCGAGCGATATTACCGGTGAACTCGAGCAGGCAAAAAAGCTGCGCGAAGAAGCACAGCAGTTGCTGGCCGAGTACCAGCGCAAGCGCAATGAAGCTGAAGAAGAAGCTGCTTCCATCATCTCTTCTGCCGAGAAGGAAGCCACTCAGCTGCGTGAAGAAGCCAAGGTAAAGACCAAAGACTATATTGCGCGGCGTACCGCACTTGCCGAACAAAAAATTGGTCAGGCCGAAACTGAAGCCATCAATGAAGTTCGTGCTTCAGCTGTAAACTTGGCCGTAGCCGCTGCTGAAAAGCTGATGGCCGACAAGGTTGATGCAAAAGCTTCCGGCGACATCTTCAAGTCATCACTTGGTGAGTTGAAATCTCAGCTCAACTAGATCGAGACAACCAAATTTATGAAAGGCCCGGATTTGTCCGGGCCTTTTCTGTTTGTGCCATCCTGTCATCAAACCTGTCTCAGCGGCCGAAAACTCATCCGATGGAGTGGGCAGGGGCCAAGGCGCTTGATCGCCTCAAGATGCAACGCACTGCCATACCCTTTGTGTTTCTCAAAACCATAGTCCGGATAGATTTCCGCTGCCCTGATCATCATCTTGTCCCTGACAACCTTCGCGATGATCGATGCGGCGGCAATTGATTGAGAACGCGCGTCTCCTTTGATCAACGCGGTTGCTGGACACGCAAGTCCCGGTGGAATGTCGCGACCATCCACCAGCCCGTAATCGGCTTGCTGCGCCAACGCCGCCGTTGCCCGCACCATGGCGCGCAATGAAGCTTTGCGAATATCGGTTCGGTCGATCTCGCCGGCTGATGAAGCAGCAATGCCAACGGTGGCGACTGTGAGAATTTCCTCAAACAACTGTTCTCGTCGCTTGGCACTCAACGCTTTGGAATCATTGAGACCATCAGGAATATTTGTTGGTTCCAGAATGACTGATGCCGCAACCACAGGACCGGCCAGCGGCCCTCGACCGGCTTCATCCATTCCGGCAACGAACCTGTGACCACCAGAAATAAGCTTTTGCTCATGGACAAAATCAGGACCGGTCAACCCGGCTGACGGATTGAACGAAAACAGGGAATCAGGTGCTTTGCTTTGCCTCATGCGGAGAGGCTTGCATGAGCGCCCGATTCCCTGCAAGTCCCATGCGACGGGGACGGGATGCCGCACAGGAAATCAGAACCGCGAAAATGGAGGCTGATCGCTCATCAAAGCAGCGACAATTGCACGCCTTCACCTTTCGGGGGTGTGAACAGGTCAAGCCGCATCGGTGCCTTGCGGCGCTTGAGCTCAAGGCGCTCGGCCACCATTTCAAACCGGCGGGCAATCTGCCAGGCATAAGGGCCGGTTCCGCGCATCCGCTTGTTGAAATCCGCGTCATAATCCTTGCCGCCACGCATTGAGCGTATCAGGGACATCACATGCCGATACCGATCCGGATAGTGGCGCAATAGCCATTCCCGAAACAATGGACTGACTTCGTGAGGTAAGCGTAACATGATGTAGCCAGCAGACGTTGCCCCGGCTGCCTTGGCCGAATCCAGAATACGTTCAAGCTCATGATCATTGAGCCCCGGGATCATTGGCGCTGCCATCACAGAAACCGGAATGCCGACGTCCGAAAGAGCACGAACTGTTTCAAGGCGGCGGGATGGCGTGGCGGCTCTGGGTTCCATGGCACGCGCCAGTTTGCGATCAATTGTGGTGATCGACAGTGCTACCCGTGCCAACCCCTTGTCGGCCATGCGTGAAAGAATATCGATATCGCGCATGACCAGCGCGGATTTGGTAACAATCCCAACCGGATGGTTGGCTGCTTCAAGCACTTCCAGCAACTGGCGCATGATGCGCCATTCCTTCTCCACAGGTTGATAAGGGTCGGTATTGGTGCCAATGGCAATTGGCTGCACCTTGTAGCTTGGTCGTGACAGTTCGCGCTCGAGCAACTGCGCGGCATTGGGCTTGGCAAACAGTTTCGATTCGAAATCCAAACCTGCCGATAGCCCCATATATCCATGGCTTGGTCGGGCAAAACAATAGACGCATCCATGTTCGCAGCCCCGGTAGGGGTTGATTGAACGGTCAAAGGAGATGTCTGGAGAATCATTGCGCGTGATGATCGTGCGCGGTTTTTCAACCTGCACATCGGTTTTGAAGGCAGGCAGACCGTCCAGACTGTTCCAGCCGTCATCAAACACTTCCCGGGTACGGAACTCGAACCGCCCAGCCATGTTCAGGCCCGCGCCACGTCCACGTCTGCGCTCGCTATCAGGGCGCAACAGGTTACCCGCAACACGTCCTTCAGCTTCCTGCGCACTCAGGGTCGGATCGAAAACAGTTTCGTTCAGTGATGCAATCGTGCTCATTTCAGTCTCCATCAAACCTGTGTCCGGTTTGTCGAGGTTTGCTCGTTACGATGATTATATTCCTATCAATGAGAATGGAACATAGCAAGAACAAAATAATTTGTGATAAAATCTGATGGATTGGCTGCGCTCTGGCGAAGTGCCGGGTGATAGGGTAGGAAACCTGCATGATCAGTGTGGTTATTGAATGCAAGAATCAGGAACAGCCGCTCGCTGTTACCCTTGCGGCCCTGGTTCAGGGGGCGGTTGAAGGGTTGGTGGCTGAGGTGATCGTGATTGACCTTGGGTCAACTGATGATACGGAAAAACTGGCAGATGCCGCCGGCTGCCGATTTCTGCTCAATCCCGATATTCGAGAAACCGTGCGCAACGCGCGGGGCGAGTGGCTGCTGCTGGTTGAACCCGGCGCCCGCCCTTTACTTGGTTGGGTCGAACACCTTCATCAACATATCGCCAGTGGCCAAAAGGCAGCGCGTTTCTCTCGTTCGCGGGATTATCGTCTGCCGTTTCTGGCGCGTATCAAACACCGTCATTCCGCACTGGAACATGGTGTATTGATGACCAAACGGCAGGCCATTGCCAATGCCCGGTCTGGTAAATCAGTGGAAAGCCTTGCGCGCGGTGTCACAATGCAAAAGCTTAAATGTGAAATCGTATCCGCTGCCGTTCTTGGTATTGCCTGACAGGCAGTTCATTCAGCCAATGGTCCGTGTTGCCCGTATGAACCAGTCGGGGTGATTTCCAGCCAGCGTGCTTGCTGCTTGTTGGGCAGTTTCAGAATCCCTGTAAAGACCGAAACAAGTGGCCCCTGAACCAGACATCGCCACAACTTCTGCACCGCTGCGCTCCAACGCATTCAGACCGGAAGTGATTTCCGGCGCAACCGAGCAGGCGGGTGCGGCAAGGTCGTTCCGGGCAGATTGGACCCACTTCGCCATCGATTTGCCGTCAGGGGCATTTTTCAATGCGGGCAAAGGCGGGTTGAAAGCACACGACAGCAGTTTGAAAACGGCCGGTGTTGAAACTGCCACGCCGGGATTGGCCAATACAAGATACAACGGTTCAGCCAAATGCCAGCTTTCCAGAACTTCGCCAATGCCGCGCGCCATCAATGAGTGGCTTCTGAGACACATCGGTACATCCGCACCCAGTTTCAGACCGATATCAGTAACATCCGAAGCTTTCAGTTGGTGATTCCAATGTCGTGCGAGAAGGCGCAATGTCGCTGCACAATCTGCCGATCCTCCTCCGATACCAGAGGCCACCGGCAGATTTTTTTCAAGTGTCAGTGAGACTGCCGGTGCAGAATTTCCATCGGCAATTATTCTGGCACGCAACATATCGCGGGCGTGAAGCACCAGATTGGCCCGCAGATCAGGAGTGGCCAACTGGTCGCCATAGGGCCCGGAGATTACAAAACTGTCGGCATTTGCTGGTTCAACAGTGAGACGATCACCGAACTCGGTGAACACCACAAAGGTTTCAATTAGATGGTATCCATCGTCACGTTTGCCAGTGACGGCCAATGCCAGATTGATCTTGGCTGGCGCGTTTTCTGTATCCAATTGTCTTAGGTCCGGTCGTCAGGCTTTTTAGGGGCTTCATTTGCCGGGGGTGTGCTGTTCTCCGCCCTTGGGCTGGTTGCGTCCACCGCTGCGAGGCCATTTGCCAACTTGTCCTGAATTTCAGACACCAATTCAGGCTCCGGTTTGTTTAACAGGGCCCGTTTCCACTGGTAACCGGCTTCGGTCTTACGACCCACACGCCAATAGGCATCGCCCAGATGATCGTTGATCGTCGGATCGGCAGGCATCAGCTCGACAGCCCGTTCCAACTCGCGGGTCGCATTCTCATAGTCGCCAAGTCGGTAGTACGCCCAGCCAAGCGAATCAACGATGTAGCCATCATTCGGCCGCAGATCCACCGCACTTTGAATAAGGTCCATGCCCTCATCAAGGTTTCGGTTCATGTCGATCCAGGTGTAGCCCAGATAGTTCATCACTTGGGGCTGGTCGGGGTAAAGTTGCAGCGCACGTTGAAGAGCGGCCTCGGCTTCCGGCCATTTTTTCAACCGCTCGTAAGCAATGCCGAGCTGGAAGAACAGGTTCCAGTCGTTTCGCGTGGCTCCTGGTCCGATTACGGCCACAGCACGCTCGTAATTGGCAGCCATTTCCTCATAATCTTTGTTGCTCGACAGCACGCTGCCGTAAGCCAGGTAACTGCGAATATCCGTCGGGTCAGCTTCTATCAGCGCCTTGAGATGCGTTTTGGCCTCGTCGGTTTTATCCAGTGCTGCCAGTGCCAGTCCCAATTGCAGTTCCGAGATACGGCGCATCGGAGAATTCTTGGATACCGTCCGATAGATTTCGATGGCATCTTCCGGCTTCCCGAGCGCTTCCTTGACATTGCCAAGTGTTACAAGCGTCCGAGCATTTTCCGGGTCAAGTGCCCGGGCAAATTGCAGATAGAGTGTCACTGTTTCTTCTGCACCTTGCCGATTGACGGCACTGCCAAGCGAGAAAAGCACGGCTGCCGCCCCTTGGGCTGCATTGGTGATTTCTGCCTCTGGCTTCTCGCCATTCTCAATTGCCTGCCGCATCGCAGACAATGGTGAAAATCCCGGGGTGAAATCATCGCCCACTGAAAGTGTATCAAGTGCGACGCGTTTTCTCCCTGCGCGTGCTTCAAGCGACGCTAATGCCATGACAGCACGAATATAGGTATCAGGTGCCGCCCCACCGGCGGCCTTGTCGGTAATTGCAGTGGAGTAGATCCGTCTTGCTTCGTCGACATTTCCAATGACTTCGGCAATGGCGCCGGAATGAAACTGGGTGAAGATCGGGTACCAAGGTGGACCGTCAAGCGCTGCAAGTGCCGCCAGGGCCTTGGCACCATTGCCAGCGCCAACATCGGCCCATGCACCTATCAATGTATTGAGAAGGCGATCGATGGGGTTGGTGGAAGCCGTGTTGATTATGCGTGCTGCTTCATCAAACTTGCCTTGGCGGATGGCATCAATGGAAAGTGCCAGATCGCGGATCTGGTCAATCGCCTGATCCTTGTCCAGCGTCCGGACGATTTTGGCGCCTTCATCAAATTGACCATCCAGGAACAGATCCACCATCAAGCGTTCGCGCACGAGTGCATTCCCGGGATCATAGTCCAGTGCTTTGCGGTAAAACTCGATTGCCGATTTGGTGTCGAACTCAATATCGGCATTGCGCGCGGCAAGAAACGCTGCCGCAAAGCTGCGGATGTCGACGGCAGCATTGTTTTCGCTCGCAGTTGTCGCTGCTGCGTTTGCGCCGGTGGATAAAGAAGGCATGCCGGTAAACAGCAATGCAGCAATGGCAGCGCCCGTTGCAAGACGTCGAATGATGTTCTGCCGCATATGAAACCTCTGAGTGTTAGCTTGTCGACTTGTTGTTATTGCCAATGTGTCGATCATTTATTGCCACCGCACCATGGCTTTTTTGTTGCAAGCCTTCAAGAGAGCTCAATACCTCGCCCGGACTCGTGACGTCGAACTTGGACGGTTACTGATTGACTGCAAAATGGCAATGGTTCAATTGGCGCGGGTAAGACAGAAAGCGATGACTTCCAGCATTGCATTCTTTTCCGGCGTGTCAGGTGCAGGCGCCAACGCGTCGCGCGCAATTGAAGCGTAATGCTCAGCCCGTGCAACAGTGTCACGCAGGCAGTCATGCTTGTTAATCAGCTCGATCGCCTTTTTCAGGGCATCGTCGTCATTGGCGCCCCCTTCGATCGATTGCCGCCAGAACGCGCGTTCGTCGTCGGTGCCGCGTCGATAGGCCAGAACCACCGGAAGGGTGATTTTGCCCTCGCGAAAATCATCACCGACATTCTTTCCAAGGTCCTTCGCCGAACCCGCATAGTCCAGCACGTCGTCAATCAGTTGGAATGCCAATCCGAGATTGACCCCGTAGGAGCGCATTGCACTGCGTTCGGGCGCGTCTTTTCCAGCAATGATGGGGCCGACTTCGCATGCGGCGGAAAACAGTGCGGCTGTTTTAGCGCGAATAACCGCCAGATAGTCGTCCTCAGTGGTTTCCATGTTCTTGGCCACTGACAATTGCAGCACTTCGCCTTCCGCTATCACCGCTGCGGCTGTCGAAAGCACGTCAAGCGCATCCATCGAACCGGTTTCCACCATCATCCGAAAAGCTTGACCAAGCAGGAAGTCGCCCACCAGAACACTTGCCTGATTGCCCCAGATTGTCCGCGCGGTGGATTTGCCACGACGCAAATCACTCTCATCAACGACGTCATCGTGCAGCAATGTGGCCGTATGCATGAACTCGACGCTTGTGGCCAGCCGGATATGTCCGTCGCCCTCATAACCGTAGAGTGTTGCCGCTGCCAGTGTCAGCATTGGCCGCAACCGCTTGCCACCGGATGAAATCAGGTGATTGGCGACCTCAGGTATCATCTCCACATCCGAGCCGGCTTTAGAAAGGATAAGCTGGTTGACCCGGCCCATGTCAGCCTTCGTGTGTTCGACGAGGGGCTTGACGGATGCCTGCCGGTCAGTTCCTTCTTTCATTGAGATGACGACGCCCAAACCCTAAACTCCTTGTGGTCAAGTTGCATCATACAATAGGTATCGAGATAACGCCGGGCAAGCGGCGAATTGGCACGGGACACCAGCTTTTGCGGTCTGAAGTAGGGTCTCTCGCTTGAAAATGGGCATTTCGTCCGAATATGGGTATTTAGATGCATGAATTGATACGAACCAACGATCCGGTCACAATCTCTTTTGTGGAAAGCCTGATGAAGGATGCTGAGATCAGTTGCTTTGTCGCTGACCGCGACATGAGCATACTGGAAGGATCTCTGGGACTGTTGCCAAGGCGCATCCTGGTTGACGACACTAAGACAGCCACTGCTCGTCGCATCATTCGTGATGCTGGCCTCGGCAATGAGCTGCGCCCATGGGACGGGGAAGAGCCAGCCGGTGACTGAGAACGTGATTTCGGGCGAATTGAAGAAAGATGCACTCGATTACACGATCGATGTTTTCCATCGCGGCCGCTTCCAACTGGTTCAACCTAAAAAAATTGGCCATCGTTCAGGCATGGATGCCATGATTCTGGCCGCCACCATCCCCGACGATGCATCAGGCAAGCTTGCAGATCTTGGTGCCGGAGCCGGGGCTGCCGGACTGGCTGTGGCATCCAGAGTGGAAAACATCACTGTTACGCTGGTCGAGCAGTCACCTGTCATGCTGGACTTTGCCCATCGCAGTCTGGCGCTTGAAGCAAATGCTGCCTATCACAACAGGATCGAAATTCTGGGTGCCGATGTCACTCTGACTGGTACTGCGCGCCGCACAGCAGGCCTTGCTGACAGGTCCTGCAATTGGGTTATTCTCAACCCACCCTACAACGACGCCTCGGATCGTCGGCCGCCAGATGAACTGAGGGCCCAGGCGCGCGCGATGTCGGATTCTGATGTTTTTGAAAAATGGCTGCGAACAGCTTGCGCGATACTTGCACCTGATGGTCAGGTCAGCGTGATCGCGCGGCCAGGCTCCATTGGTCTCATCCTTGACGCGTTTGAGGGCAGGTTTGGCGCTACCGAAATCACGCCTGTCCATCCACGACCGGATGACGAAGCACTTCGTATTCTTGTCACTGCGATCAAGCACAGTCGCGCGGCCTTGAAGATCTGCCCGCCGCTGGTCATTCATGAGGGGGCAGGGCACCAGTTTTCCGAGAGGATGATTGCTTTGAGCAATGGCCTGTCAGAGCTTCCGCGACGCCCAGCGCGCAAGAGCAAATAGCGCGCTGCACCTGCAAGAATTGATCCGGAGAATAAACTTATATGATGAAACTCAACAAACGCTCCAGTTCGGCAATCGATCTTGCCGGAGATACGGCCCGGAGGATGGCAATTTCGAAGCCACTGCCCCTCAGGCCCCAGGATGCGCAAACAATGCAGGCTATGACTGAATTCCGGTTTGGCCCCGATGAAAGCCGGTTTGGTTGGTCATTGGGGACCGGACCGCTTGTGGTATTTGTTCATGGATATTCAGGCCGCGGTGCGCAAATGGCGGTCCTTGCATCCCACATTGCTGAAGCGGGTTTCCAAGCCGTCATATTCGATGCCGGCGGCCATGGCAGTTCGCGCGCCGAGCCCATTGGGTTCAATACTTTTATCCATGCCACACGAGACATTGTAGCGCACCTTGATGGCCCGGTGCACGCTCTCATTGGTCATTCTGCTGGTGGCCTGGGTATGATGCGCGCCCGCGGGTTGTACGGTGTAACCGCTGAAAAATATGTGGTCATTTCCTCTCCGTTCTTTCCCTATCCTCCTTTGGAAAACATGCGCAAAAAAGGTGCGTCTGAAGAGGCAATTGATCATCTGAAGCCAGTCATCGCAGCGCAATTTCAAACTGATTGGTCTACGCTTGCGAATGGGCTTTGCTATGCACCAGAGTCGGAAAAGCCGTTGCTCGCGATATTCGACCGGGCAGATGAAATGGTCTGGCACACCGATGCGGAACCCCTTCAAAGCATCTGGCCGAATACCAGCATAGTCATGACAGATGGCTACGGGCACAATCGTATCTTGAAGGCTGATGAAACGCTTGCCGCAATTTCGGACTTTCTGGCGTGAAGCACTCTGTATGAGTTCATGGAAAGACGGGAAGCGGGCCGATTTTTACAGCCCGCCATTGTATCATTGCCTTTTTGGCTTACATCCTGTTTAGCGCCGCCTAAGCGATATCAGAGGCAAAAGGATAGCAATGCCCCAGTTTTCAAAATACCTGCCCGCCCGTTTTCGTGCTGACACCACCATCATTCCGGTCGTGCGGCTGCACGGTGCTATCATGTCAGGTGGCAATCAGTTCCGGCAAAATCTCAACCTTGCTGGTGTTTCCAACCAGTTAAGCCGGGCATTTTCCGACAAGAAGGCGCCGGCCGTGGCCATCAGCATCAATTCACCTGGTGGTTCTCCGGTTCAATCACGGCTTATCTACCGGCGCATTCGCGATCTGGCCTTGGAGAAAAACAAGAAAGTAATTGTCTTTGTTGAAGATGTGGCTGCCTCCGGCGGTTATATGATCGCTTGCGCCGGCGACGAGATCATTGCTGATCCATCCTCCATTGTTGGTTCCATCGGTGTCATTTCCGCAGGCTTTGGTTTTGTTGATCTGATCGAAAAACTTGGCGTCGAGCGCCGGGTCTATACCACTGGCAAGAACAAGTCGGTGCTTGATCCGTTTCAACCTGAACGCAAACAGGACATAGACCATCTCAAGGATCTGCAACTTGAAGTCCACAAGACCTTTATCGATCTGGTAAAGACAAGCCGTGGTGAAAAGCTTGCCGAGGACCCGGACCTGTTCACTGGACGTTTCTGGAGTGGCATCAGTGGTCTGGAACTCGGTTTGGTAGATGAGCTGGGTGACCTTCGTTCGGTGCTTCGTGCCCGGTATGGCGAAAATACCAAGTTGAAATTGATTTCAGCCCCACGCGGTCTGTTTGGCCGCCGTGCGCCTGCTGCCGGAATTGGCCTGGGTGGCGAAATGGTTTCAGGTGTCCTGCAAGAAGGGCTGAATTCGCTTGAAGACCGAGCGCTTTGGAATCGTTACGGTTTGTAAGGGCGCGTTGTTTGGGGGAGGGGAGTGATGCCACAACTTCTGTTGCTTGCCGTATTCGGTGTAGTTGCCTGGTTCGGTTACCGGCGTTTCGTCGCCGAGGCCGAGCGGGTCAACAAACGTGTTCGCGAAGCCAAGGAGGAACAGAAGACTGGCGCGCAGGGAACATTGATTGAAGATCCGGAGACAGGCGAATACCGGTTGCGAAAAGACGACGAGTAGATGCTGACTTAGTCGTGTTCGTAGAGCTTGCGAACCTTGACAACAGAACTATAAAGAACTGACAGGAGGACGACCTCCGAGATGCGTTACCCGACCGGGACGGCCCGGACCCAACCTTGGAAGGCCGTCTGATGCGAACCTTTAAAGACCGCATGCGTCATGCACTTACCTTTGAAGTCACCGCGCTTTTGATCATTACCCCGCTTGGCGCATTACTTTTCGATATGCCGCTGTTTGAGATCGGCACAGCGGTTCTTGTCGGCTCTTTGATTGCAACGGTCTGGACCTATTTCTACAATCTCGGTTTTGATCGCGTGATGCTGCGCCGTTCCGGCAGTGTTGAGAAAACGCTTTTGATCCGGATTGTGCATTCGGTGGCGTTTGAGGCCGGACTTCTGCTCATTCTCATGCCCTATTTCGCTTGGCATCTGGGCATCACGCTCCTTGAAGCGTTGACACTCGACATATCGTTTGCTGCATTTTATCTGGTCTATGCGTTCGCCTACAACTGGATCTACGATCTGGTTTTCCCGATCCCCGCTGGCAACGGAAGCCAAGTGCAGACCGCGACACTTGACCGCTAACGCCCTTCATGGCACCTGTCGCGCCACGTTTTGCGGGCAATTTGAGACGCCCGGTTCAATGGCAAGTACATTGCCGCGTTTGATGAAAGGACCACTATGTTTGCTGATCTGCCAGAGCACATGCACCCGACCCGGTCCTTTCAGGGCCTGATTCTTGCCCTCCATAATTACTGGGCCAATTACGGATGCGTTGTGCTTCAGCCCTACGACATGGAAGTCGGCGCTGGCACCTTTCACCCTGCCACCACATTGCGGGCGCTTGGTCCGAAGCCGTGGAATGCAGCCTATGTGCAGCCCTCACGCAGGCCGAAAGATGGGCGCTATGGTGAAAATCCGAACAGGCTGCAGCACTACTACCAGTATCAGGTCATTCTCAAACCCAATCCATCAAATCTGCAGGAGCTTTATTTGGGTTCGCTCGATGCCATTGGCATCGATCCGCTGATTCACGACATCCGCTTTGTAGAGGATGATTGGGAAAGCCCGACACTGGGTGCTTGGGGTCTTGGGTGGGAGTGCTGGTGCGATGGCATGGAAGTCTCCCAGTTCACCTATTTCCAGCAGGTTTGTGGATTTGAATGCTCCCCTGTCGCTGGTGAGCTGACTTACGGACTGGAACGCTTGGCCATGTATGTGCAGGGCGTCGACAATGTTTACGACCTCAATTTCAACGGCCGCGAAGGCGATGAGAAGGTCACCTACGGCGATGTTTTCCTGCAGGCGGAACAGGAGTTTTCCCGCTACAATTTCGAGATGGCTGACACCGCGATCCTGCATCAGCATTTCATTGATGCGGAAAAGGAATGTGAAGCCATATTGAACGCTGGTGCTCCCGATGAACCGGGCGCATTGCATAAGTGCGTATTACCCGCCTATGACCAGTGCATCAAAGCCTCACACGTGTTCAATCTGTTGGATGCGCGCGGTGTGATTTCAGTTACCGAGCGTCAGAGCTACATTTTGCGGGTGCGGAATCTGTCGCGACAGTGTGGCGAGGCCTTCCTGCAAACTGATGCCGGTGGTTCCGATTGGAAAGAAGCGGCCGAGTAACAAACTAAGCCGATGCCTTCGTCCTGACATTTTTCTGAACGCTTGAATCACCCACCCGGTAGTCCCGCTTGGCTTGATACATTGCAGCATCCGCACGCTTGATCATGGCTTCAATTTTCTCGCCAACGTGGCTTGTTGCGACACCAAGGGAAACACTCAGCGGTGCGCTTGAGTAGAACTGGTTGTTGATCGCCAGCAGGTCTTCAATCGTGTCGATCATCGAAGCTGCCGCTTTGGCATCGGCACCCGGCATGAGAACTGCAAATTCATCCCCGCCAATGCGCGCGGCGTGGAAAGGAGCTGAGACGACACTGTTGAGCACTTCACCGCACCTACGCAATAACGCATCACCTGCGTCGTGACCCATATTGTCATTGGCCAATTTGAGACCGTTCAGATCCATGATGATGGCGGAAACAGGCCGCAATGAGTTGCGCTCAAGACGGTTTAGCTCTTCGGTATAGAACGCTCGATTGTAAAGCTGGGTCAGCACGTCATGTTTGCCGAGATATTCCAGATAGGCCTCAGCCTTTTTCCGCGCAGTAATGTCGGTCAGTGCTACCTGAACAAGTCCCCAGTCGTCCTCAAATCCGGGTAACACCGCAAAATTCAGCAGGATGTGACGAGCATTGCCATCCAGCGCGTAATTGACGACTTCGCGGCTGTGCGAAAGACTGCCTTCCCACAAACACATCAGTTGTTCGCGGAAGGGCTTTTCCATTTCATCACGGAAAATTTCATTCTGCCGTTTGAGCAGCGTGTGCAGGTCCTCAGCACAAAACAGTTCAAGCGTAGCGGCATTGACGTCGACGACACGAATCTCGCTCATGCACTGGCGCACGAATTCCGGATGCACGTCCATGAAGGTGCGGAAGTCTTCAATGCCACGGTCACGGACCTGTTCGATGAGGCTCTTGATTCCGCTGAAATCTTCAACCCAGAGGGAGATGGGAGATTTATCGAATAATCCCTCAGCGTGAAGGCGACTGCGTGCTTCCTTGCGTAGTGCATCTTCGCGTTCAGTCATATCTTCAGTGGTCAGCAGTATACGATCAAAGGTCGCTTCATGACCGGGCAAGACTCGGCCCTTGAGGTGGATGTCCATTCTCCGTCCGGAAAGCGAATAATTGACCGCGTTCGATGTGAATCCGTTGTTGCCGTCCCAAAGTTCTGCAAGTTCATTGACATGATGATCCAACATTTCATCACGAAAGACCTGAGAAAGATTGGCGACGAGATGATCGAGATTATCAGCTTCGAACAATTCTAAGGTCTTGCGATTAACATCGACAATGCGGATTGCCTGTGAGCAGGCTTCAATTCGACTTTTGTCGGCTTTGAGGAAAGCTCGTATGTCGCTGACACCTTCAGCACGCCACTCATCAAACTGCGCCTTTACGCCACTAAAATCCTCGATCCACATAGCGACCGGTGTCAATTCAAAGAAATTTGGTGGAGTCTCGGGCATAGGGAATTGTCCTTGGTGCAGGCGCATTGGGTTGGCGCAGACGGCTGCGCTCAGATCGGGGTTGCCATAACTATGGATGGGCAACAGTAAACGAAGAATTGAAATGCGACGGCGAACACGGGTGTGCGGTCAGCTTTTTCTTTGAATGATGAATTTTGTTCGTTTCGACCAGCCCATTTCCATTTCCTCGCCCTGCAGCTAAGGTTGGACCAAGTTGGGCGCGGTTTAATGGGGTAGGTTATGGGTACGATTACGATTCTGATCATTTTGGGCGCAATCGCGCTCTATGGTGTTTCTCTCTATAATAATCTCGTCAAGATGCGGCAGATGTCGGCCGAAGGCTGGTCAGGCATTGATGTGCAGCTCAAGCGGCGCGCCGATTTGATTCCAAACTTGCTGGAAAGCGTCAAGGGCTACATGAAGCACGAGAGCGATGTGCTTACAGAAGTTACCCGCGCTCGCACCCAGGCGGTGAATGTGCAAAACGGCACCCCTGCGGAACGTGCGCTGGCTGAAAACGCGCTGTCAGGAGCATTGGGTAAATTCATGGCGGTTGCTGAAAGCTACCCTGATCTCAAAGCAAGTCAGAATTTTGTTGAGTTTCAGCGCGCGTTGGAAGAAACCGAAAACGAAATTTCCATGTCACGCCGCTATTACAATGGTGCTGCCCGCAATCTCAATATCGCGGTGGAATCCTTTCCTTCGGTGTTGATCGCCAATCAGTTCAATTTCTCCAAGGTTGAATATTTTGAGATCGAAGAAGCCACTGATCGCGCGACCCCCAAAGTGTCTTTTGAGTAGTCTCTTTCGACCGCCCCAAACCGGAGGAGACCGGTGATGAAACGCCTGTTTGCCGCTTTGCTGCTTCTTGTGACCGCCATGCTGGTTGTGCCAGTGGTGAACGCACAGGCGCGGGAGGAAATTCGCAACTACGATGTCGTGGTCAACGTGCTGGCTGATGGCACACTTGATGTAACAGAAACCATCACAGTGAATGCTGAGGGCGGGCAAATCCGCCGTGGCATTTATCGTGACATTCCAATGCGCGAACTTGATGATTGGGGTCTTTGGTCAGACCATGGTTTCGATCTGGTCAGTGTCACCCGCAATGGTGCCGATGAAGCATATCATACCGAATGGCAAGAGCGTTTCATCCGAATCTATGCAGGTGATGCCGAAGTCTTTTTACCAAGCGGTGTGCACACCTACGAGTTCCGCTACCGTACCACTCGCCAGCTTCGCTATTTTGATGAATATGACGAAATTTATTGGAATGCGACCGGCAATTTTTGGAATTTCCCTATCCTCAACGCGTCAGTCACAGTGAACCTGCCAGAAGGTGCTGTTGCCAAGTCTGTCGCTGCCTATACCGGCGGGTTTGGCGCAAAGTCCTCAAATTATCGCGCTACTGGCGAAGGAACTTCGACTGTTCGTTTCGTGGCCACGCAGTCGTTTGCCGAGCGTGAAGGGATTACGGTCGCGGTGGGCTTTACCAAGGGTGTTGTGGCGATCCAGCAAGAGACTGCCGGCACCAAGTTCTGGACCAATTTCGGGCTTTTCGTGTTTTTCTGTGGTTGGTTGATCATGCCCGCTTATTACCTGTTCGCTTGGACAAAGGTTGGTCGTGATCCGCCTGAGCGCGCGATTATCCCGCTGTTTCATCCGCCCGATGATCTTGAAGCCGCAGCACTTTCCTATGTTCATTTTAACGGCTTTCGCATGGCGGGCAGCAAGGATCTTGCCTTCATTGCGGCACTTTTGTCATTGGGTGTGAAAAAGAAACTGGTCATTGAAGAAAAAGGACGAAGCTCAGTAACCCTCATTCGGTCGAAAGAATTGGAAAGCGCGCAAAAACCACTCTCACAGGGCGAAGCTGCACTATTTGATCGGCTGTTGGGGTCACGCGACGAATTCCCGCTCGACAAATCCAATGGCACCAGCTTGTTGGCCGCTCAAACGGCCTTTCGGCGTACCGTCAGCAAGCTGTATTCTGGCAAATACTATAAGGTCAATCTTGGTTGGTTCATCCCTGGCATTGTGTTGGGAGCAGTGACATTCATCCTCGGAATGATTCTGCAAAACCCGCCAGAAGATGGGCTCCTTTATGTGATTCCGGTGGTCATGACTTCGGTTATCGGCTGCATATTTATGACCATTGGACGCCGGTTTTGGACCGATCCCCTTCGTGGCGCCATCAAACGGATCGCTGGCGGAATATTGTTGGTGGCAGGATTCATCGTTATTGCGCTGGGTGCGCTGGTTGTCGCTTATAACAGCGGGCTGCCAATCTATCAGCTTGTCGGCGCCCTTTTGATTTTCGGTATTTGTTTTACATTCCTGATGTACTTCCTCATGGGCGCGCCAACGCCATTGGGTGCCGAAGTACTCCCGCGCATTGAAGGCTTCAAACTTTATCTGGAGACAGCGGAAACCAACCGCTTGAATATGCGTGAAGCCCCGGAAATGTCGGAAGAGCTTTTTGAGCGGTATTTGCCCTATGCCGCTGGCCTTGGCGTTGAAGAGCCTTGGTCAAAAGCTTGGGCTGCGCATTTGTCCCGGATCGCCCCCAATCGTGATCAACACTACGAGCCGCATTGGTATCATGGCCGGTCCGGTTCATATGGCAATATCGGTGTTGCGACTGCGGCATCAGTTGCTGCTGTCTCAGCGGCAATGGCTTCGGCCATGCCGGCCCCCCAGAGTTCATCCGGCTCGTCCGGCGGCGGGTCTTCTGGCGGCGGTGGCGGTGGCGGCGGCGGTGGCGGCTGGTAAACAGACCCTCTCAAGAACGCACTTTTTGCCGGGCGGGCGGTGACAATTCATGTCCTGCTTGCTAAGTCGCGCATAACCGAATTCTGGATAATCTGAAATGCCCGACCTCCTGTTAGAACTTCGTTCCGAAGAAATTCCAGTTCGACCGCGTCTCCCGCAGTGCCGCAGGCACGAGGAAACGCAAACAAAAAGCAGCATGCGTGTAACCGAATTCTGGATAATCTGAAATGCCCGACCTCCTGTTAGAACTTCGTTCCGAAGAGATTCCAGTTCGACCGCGTCTCCCGCAGTGCCGCAGGCACGAGGAAACGCAAACAAAAAGCAGCATGCGTGTAACCGAATTCCGGATAATCTGAAATGCCTGACCTCCTGTTAGAACTTCGTTCCGAAGAAATTCCTGCTCGCATGCAGCGCAAGGCAGCCGGTGACCTGAAAAAGCTGGTCACAGATGCGCTTGTGGAAGCTGGTTTGACCTATGAGGCGGCGACCGAATACTGGACGCCACGGCGTTTGACGCTTGATCTTCGAGGTCTCACTGCACGATCTGCCGATGTGCGTGAAGAACGCAAAGGCCCACGAACTGATGCGCCGGAAAAGGCAATCGCTGGCTTTTTGCGCGGGGCAGGGCTTACCTCGGTTGATGAAGCCGAGATTCAGAGCGACCCGAAGAAGGGCGAATTCTACGTGGCAGTCATTTCCAAGCCGGGCAGGGACGCTGAAGAAATCATTTCCGAAATCATGCCGGGAATCATCAAAAACTTCCCGTGGCCGAAATCCATGCGCTGGGGCAAAGCGTCATCCAAACCGGGCAGTCTGAAGTGGGTGCGTCCGCTCCAATCCATTATCTGCACTTTCGGGCCGGAAACCGAAGAGCCGACAGTCATCGCTTTCGAAGTTGACGGGTTGGTGGCTGGCAACACCACTGTTGGGCATCGGTTCCATGCGCCCGCCGAAATCACAGTGCGGCGCTTTGACGATTATGTTGACAAGTTGATGGCGGCCAAGGTGGTGCTTGATGCCAATCGCCGCAAGGAGATCATCCTCGCTGATGCCAGGAACCTTGCATTCGCAGCAGGCCTTGAATTGGTCGAGGATGAAGGACTTCTTGAAGAAGTATCCGGGCTTGTTGAATGGCCGGTGGTTTTGATGGGTGAATTCGAGCGGGAATTCCTTGAAATCCCTGACGATGTCACGCGCCTGACCATCAAGACCAACCAAAAATGTTTTGTCACCCGCAACAATGATGGCGTGCTGGCCAACCGTTTCATTCTGGTGGCCAATATCGAGGCCACGGACGGCGGCAAGGAAATCGCCTTCGGAAATGGCAAAGTGGTCCGCGCGCGCCTGTCCGATGCGCTCTATTTCTGGAACACTGATCAGGCAGATCTGCCGGACATTGCTCAATTGACGTCAAGCGCAAAAAAGCTGGGCCTTGATCTGAAAAAGCCGCTTGATCAGCGCATGGTCCGGCTTGATCATCTGGGTGTGACTTTCCACGCCAAGCTTGGCACTCAGGGAGAGCGGGTTGCCCGCATTGCCAAACTTGCAGAAGAGTTGGCGCCTGTCGTTGGAGCGGATCCGGTCAAGGCACGCCGTGCGGCATTGTTGGCCAAAGCCGACCTGCAAACCGAAGTTGTGCAGGAATTTCCTGAGGTCCAGGGCACAATGGGGCGCATCTATGCTGGCTTGCAAGGCGAAGATACCTCAGTCGCTTCCGCCCTTGAGGAACATTACAAGCCACAAGGTCCATCCGATCAGGTGCCGACAGACCCTGTCGCCATCGCAGTGGCACTGGCCGATAAGCTCGATACTTTAGTCGGCTTTTGGGCCATCGACGAAAAACCAACCGGTTCCAAGGATCCTTATGCGCTCCGCCGTGCGGCGCTCGGTGTGATCAGGATTGTGGTGGAGAATGGGGTGCTGTTGCATCTGACTTCAGTTGGGCAAGCTGCGGCAAAAGACGCAGCCGACCTCCTGTCGTTCTTCCATGATCGCTTGAAAAACTATCTGCGTGATCAGGGTGCACGGCATGATCTGATTGACGCTGTTATCAATCCTGAAAGCGATGACCTGTTGTCGATCACCCGCAGGGTTGAGGCGCTCGGTACATTTCTCGATACAGAAGACGGCAAGAACTTGCTGGCAGGTGCCAAGCGTGCTGCCAACATTCTGGCAGCCGAAGAGAAAAAGGGCACTGCCGTCGCCGATACGGTTGATCCGGCGCTGTTCGAGACTGACGAAGAGCGTGGGTTATTTGCAGCCGTGTCATCAGCGGAAGTTGATGCTGCCAAGGCCATCGAGGCTGAGGATTACCCGGCTGCCATGGCCGCACTTGCCATGTTGCGCGGTCCGGTTGATGCGTTCTTTGAAGCCGTGCTGGTCAATGCCGATGACGAGAAGGTTCGATCCAATCGTCTGGCCCTTGTCGGGTTGATCCGCGCTTCGACCAACTCCGTGGCTGATTTCTCGCGGATTGCGGGCTAGTTCATTATATAAAAAAGCCGGTCTGAAACCGGCTTTTTGCTTGTTCAAAGATAGCTGTTATCACTCGATCCGCAATTCAAACTTCGAAGCGTCCAACTCTTTCGGCTCTTCGGGCAGGGCGGCGGTCTTTGCCTCAACATCCACACCTGGATCAACAATTTCGGCTGCTGCACCAGCAAGAACAGGTGCGGCAGCTTCGATGTCGGCACCCGCATCCGGCGTATCAGCTGTTGCAACGGCATTTTTAGGTGCTTCTGCATCAGCAGGCGAATATTTGGCGACATCAAGCTTATGGGCTTTGCGCACAATCGTAACCGGAGTTCCGCCCAGCCAGTTTTCGGTGGTGTAAAGCATCATCTGGCCGTCAACTTCACGGATTTGGTTGATCTCGGTTCCTGGCGGCAGCATTTTTGCTGCGATATCTGCCTTCGCTTTCGCGGCAGCGCATTGAGGGCAGCCAATGGTGATAATGCTGCCCGAGTCTCTGACGCTATCATTGTTGGGTTCAAATGAATCGGCGAAAGCCGGGGCAGCAAACACAGGGGTGGCGCCAATCAAGAGCAGGCTGGTGATAAGGCTTTTTCGCATGGTCTTGTCCTTCATCTCCCGGAATCGGGTCTCACCCTTTTCAGGGGATATGGATGAAGAAATAGCAGCTTCGGGTTACGGGGAGGTTTGGGAAACTGGTTAAGACCCGGTAAACGAACTGCCGCTCAGCTTTGGTTTTTCTCCCGTTCCACTTCTCGCCAGCCGATGTCACGACGGCAGAAGCCATCTTCCCATATGATCTCGTCAACTCCCCGATAGGCATTTGCCTGCGCTGCAGTTACATTGGCGCCAAGAGCTACAATGTTGAGCACACGCCCACCAGCAGCCACCAATTTTCCTTGGTTCTCTGCTGTTCCGGCATGAAACACGATTGCGCCTGTTGCCTCCGCTTGATCGATGGCTTCAATAAAACCACCCATTTGCGGACTGGCCGGATAGCCCTTTGCTGCGATGACAACGCCCAATGCTGTTTCAGAACGCCAATTGAGGGGAGTGTCTGATAATTCGCCTTTGGCTGCAGCCAGCAGAACAGGAAGCAGATCGTCTTCCAGACGCGGCATCAGAACCTGGCATTCGGGGTCACCGAAGCGGACGTTGTATTCAATCAGTTGCGGCCCGGTTTCGGTCAGCATCAGTCCGGCATAAAGCACCCCGTTGAACGGGTGGCCCATCTCGGCCATTCCGCGCATGGTGGGTTCAATGATCTCAGCCATGGTCTGCGCAGTCAGCGCATCATCCATCACGGGGGCAGGTGAATAAGCTCCCATGCCGCCGGTATTTGGGCCGGTATCACCTTCACCAACACGCTTGTGGTCCTGCGCGCTGGCCATCGGCAGGGCAGTCTTGCCGTCACAGATGTAAAAGAAGCTGGCTTCTTCACCTGTGAGAAATTCCTCAACCACCACTTCCGCTCCAGCATCGCCAAATGCACCTTCAAAGCAGTCATCGACTGCTTCCAGTGCATCTTCCAGCGTCATGGCAACAGTGACACCTTTGCCTGCTGCCAGACCATCTGCCTTGATGACGATCGGTGCGCCTTGCTGGCGGATATAGGCCTTGGCTTTTGGCGCATTGTTGAAACGCATGTAAGCAGCTGTGGGAATGTTGTAGCGGGTACAAAGATCTTTGGTGAACCCCTTTGAACCTTCCAACTGGGCCGCCGCTGCACTGGGACCAAACACCTCAATTCCGGCCACGCGCAATTCATCTGCCAGACCACCCACAAGTGGAGCCTCTGGGCCGACAACGACCAGGCTTATCTGGTTGTCGCGGCAAAAACCCACGACAGCCTGATGGTTGTTCGAGTCGAGCGCGAGACAAGTGGCACATTGCGAAATGCCAGGATTTCCCGGCGCCGCAAAAAATTTGCCCAGCAGGGGAGAACGTGCAATTTTCCATGCCAAGGCATGTTCGCGGCCACCTGAACCAATCAGCAAAACATTCAATGTGTCGGCCATAACTGCTCCCTATAATTGTTTGCGGCGTGGGTAGGATGCATCGGCGCAGCCGTCAAGCGCGAGCATTGATCCTGCACAGTGCAATATCGCACAGTCGGTAATGCTGAAAGGCCCTATTGATTGCCCATCGAAGGGACGGCAACGAGACATCTGAGACATCAAAACAGGCGCAGTGACCTCCAGCCTGCCTTGCTCACAGGGTTTCCAGCCATCCTTTTCCAAGTGGATGACGGGCAATCGTTGTCCGCCGAAAAGGTTCAGATGAAGGGCGATGCCCCAAGCTTTTTATCTGATCGGCCAGGCTCAAACCCCGAGCCTGGCCATTTTCATTTTTTCGCGTGCGCTTGACCGCGATTGTCTTGCCTGCCAATGAGGCACAATGACAGCGCCCATACATGATCAGAAAACCGCAGCCGGTGACCGCGTGGCAGACGCGCCATCGGATAACTTTGTCTATAAATTATTGCCGCGCGCACTTTGGCCCCATGCCCAGTTGGCGCGGTGGGACAGGCCCATTGGCTGGCAGTTGTTAATGTGGCCCTGCATGTGGTCAACTTTGCTTGCAGCCAATGTTGCCAAGGATATTGGACAATTCTCACCTTACTCGACAATTTGGTTTTTAGTGTTGTTCATGCTCGGCGCCATTGCCATGCGTGGTGCCGGTTGCACATGGAATGATCTGGTTGATCAGGGGATAGATTCGCAGGTCGCCCGTACTCGGTCACGCCCGCTGCCTGCTGGCAGGATCTCCCGCAATGCCGCCTATGGGTTTTTGTTGGCGCAGGCGCTTTTCGGTCTGTTGGTACTGCTTCAGTTCAATTTGTTCACTATCATACTTGGAATTTCTTCGTTGGCCGTGGTTGCGGTTTACCCCTTTGCCAAACGGGTGACCAACTGGCCGCAATTCGTCCTCGGCCTGGCTTTTTCCTGGGGCGCATTGATGGGGTGGGCGGCGCAATTGGGCTCGCTTTCTGCAGCACCCGTCATTCTCTATTTGGCGGCAATTGCCTGGACCATCGGGTACGACACCATCTATGCCCATCAGGATAAGGAGGACGATGCTTTGGTTGGCGTTCGTTCTACCGCCCGCCTTTTTGGCGACAATACGGGCCGCTGGCTCGTAGGGTTTTACAGTGCCTTTGTCGTTCTCACGGGGATCGCGTTCTTTCTGGCCGACGTTTCATGGCCGGCCTGGTCTGGTCTGGCCTTTGGCGGTTTGATGCTTGGTTGGCAAATCAATCGTCTGGAAATCGACAATGCCGATTCCTGTCTTGCATTGTTCAAGGCCAATAGCAGGGTGGGGCTTGTGTTGTTTATAGGCCTGGCCGCGAACCTGTTGGCAAGCTGACGGAAATGTTTGCTGGCTGTCTTTGTGGTGTGCGGAAGCGCACAGCGAAGTGTTAACGAACTGACTAAAACTGTCTTCATCGAAACAAATAAACCCCGATGGAGATCGAAATGAAAACCGCATTTATCAAAACAGTACTCGTTGCATCAGCACTGGCAGCATCCATGACGATTGCAGGCGCACAAGCCGTTGGTGGTGGTAACAATGGCCGCGGTCCAGGTGGACCCGGCGAAGGCAGCAGCGGCCGGTTGGATGCAACCAGCGCCCCGATCGTGTGTCCCCCTACCCATCTTTGCCGAGGTTCGACCAAGCCACGGCGTCCACGTCCCGTGAAAGTTTATGGCGAATGCCGGTGTGAGGTAACTACGCTTCGAAGCTCCGGAACCATCAGCTACCGCGAGACTTGCTACCGGTTCGACGACTTCGAGCTTCGCCACAAGATCTGCAAACTCTGATTCCCCATAAATGCATCAGTTCCGAATTGATTGGCCAGACCCTCTCTTACGGGTCTGGCTTTTCATTTGTTCTTATGGGGCCATCTGCCAGAAACCATCATGTCGATAAATGTAATTCTTTGTCGCGCAGAAAAACATCCAGAAGAGCCGGATTTTCAGCCGACACAGCGTCGCGGATGGGAGATCGCTCGACAAGGTTTCCGCCTTGGCTCGAAAAAAGTTCTCATCAGGCGTGTTATCCAACCCGGCAATGTCATTGAGGAATTGCGAACCGAATTCCATCCATGCCCGACGGCTGGCCCGGTCATGCGATGCTTTGGGATGCAGAATACGCTGAAGCGCCAGAACCGTCCGTCACAGTCTTGGTCTGACGCAGTGTTGGAGTTTGGTCGGGAAGGTGAAGTCCGATTGCGACCTGACGCGCTGCAGCGTTAGTAGTTATTGCCGCAATTCGGCCGGTTTAGTGACGGGCGATGAACGAATTTCCGGGGAGTAAATTATCGCCGGAGAAGGCGGCGCTTGTGTCCGAATTGTTCGGTGATCTGATTGATCAAGCTTGATAAAAAATCCGGACGCCGAAAAAGGGCGCCCGGATATGGCCGACTGGAGGGTACGGCGGTTTTAGTCGCGAGCGATGATCTCGCGTCCTTTGGATTTCATGCGAACGCCCATTGATCCAGCTGTCCGGCGCATGAGAAAACGAGGCCGGCTATGCGATGCGGCTTTGCCACGACGACGGGTGGGTGGCGCCATACTGGTACCAACATCAAGCGGTCGGGCAATGCCATCAGCTTCAACCATTAGCATTGGAATATCGTAGACATCTGCCCATGTCCGCCAATCAGCGGCAATGTCCGTTAAGTCATGGGCAACCAGCAACGGAATGCAAAGGCTTGGGTCTGGATGATGCAGTTCAAGCGTCACAGTCACTGTCTCGTCGCCATGATCAATGGCCCGCGCCGCAACACCAGTAAAAGCGCGCGCCGGCAATGCGATAGATAGCGGCAGGCCGGATTTATCCAGCCGCTTCTTCATGACCGCACCGCGGGCATCAAGTGTAACGCTAACTTCGGATATATCGTCGCGACCAGCGTAAGATACGCGCTGCGGGAAGTTGCCCGGGTCAAGTCGCAGTTCGAAACCTGCCCAATCGGGCTTGATATTTGTATTTGTCATTTTGTCGCCTTCTGTAACCCTTGAGAGCCGGTTTTCCGGTCTTCTTTCGGATGGGACGTTTTCCGTCCTCTGATGACGACCAACTTAGCGACGATCCATTCCCGTCACCTTAAATTTCAAGGTTAAGAAAATCTGGACGTGCAAAGTGGTTAGCGAATTGCAACCTACTGTAATGATTTATTCATTTTCGGGAACCGCGATCACCTTTCCGGGGTTCATAATCCCGGCAGGATCGAAGCTGCGCTTGATCCGACGCATCAAATCCATCTCGATCGGTTGGCGGATTCTTGCCAGTTCATCGCGCTTGAGTTGGCCAATTCCGTGCTCAGCCGAGATCGATCCGCCCATTTTTAGGACAATTCCATGAACGATGTCGTTAATCGGTCGCCAGTGAGTTAGGAACTCTGCTTTGGCTTCAGTGGTTTTGTTGCCATCATCGGGCTGGGAAATATTGTAGTGAATATTGCCATCCCCGATGTGGCCGAATGCCACAATGCGGACACCTGCCATATATTCGTGAACCGCTTTGTCCGCTTCCGCCAAAAACTCGGCGACGCGAGCGACAGGCACCGACACGTCATGCTTGATCGATCCACCTTCCGGTTTCTGCGCCCCCGAAATCGATTCGCGCATGAACCACAAAGCCTCTCTCTGGGCCTCCGTTTCAGCAGCAACTGCATCTCGGATCAGTCCCAGTTCATCTGCACGCACGAACAGTTCTTCCATTTGCGCACGCGCAGCCTCATCTGATTGGCCAGACGATATCTCTATCAACCCGTACCAGGGATGTGGTCTTGTGAGTGGATCACGAACTCCCTCAACATGGCGGATCGTAAAATCCAGCGCGATGCGGGGGATCAGCTCAAAGCCGGTCAGCGATTGACCGCAAACCTCCTCTGTGACACGGAACAGTTTCAAGGCGATTGCAGGGTCATCCAGCCCGGCAAATACGGTTTGCCGTCCTTTTGGTTTGGGAAACAGCTTCAGCACAGCCGCGGTGATGATGCCCAATGTGCCTTCAGCGCCAATAAACAGGTCGCGTAGATCATAGCCGGTATTGTCTTTTTTGAGGCGTCGCAGCCCATCCCAGATTTCACCTGTCGGCAACACAACCTCGAGGCCCAGGCAAAGCGCGCGGGTGTTGCCATAAGCCAGTACCGCGGTACCGCCGGCATTGGTCGACAGGTTGCCACCGATTTGGCAACTGCCCTCCGAGCCCAAAGACAATGGAAACAACATGCCCTCGGCATCTGCGGCTTGTTGCACATTGTGCAATACCACGCCGCTATCGACTGTTATAGTCCCACCAACCGGATCGACATCGCGGATCTGGTTCATTCGCGCAAGCGAGATGATGATCTCACCGCCGCCGGATCTTGGCGTCTGCCCACCGGTCATGCCGGTATTGCCACCTTGGGGAACCACTGGCGTGCCTGTCTCACTGGCAAGTTTCAGAATTGCAGCAACCTCTTCAGTGCATCCCGGTTTGAGAACCAGTGCACTCTCGCCCTTGTAAAGCCCTCGTTGCTCGATGAGGTGAGGGGCAACGTCATCCGAATTGGTCAGAGCATGGCGCTCTCCGACAATGGCGATAAACCGTAAAAGCAGCGTCTTGTCAGGCGATGTGGTCATGGCCGCATTCTTATCCACCACCTTGCAACCTGTCGAGGCAGAGCGATCTCAGGTCTTGTGGATTTGCAGCGGTTTAGTGCTTTCGCGCGCAATCACGCCTTTGGCTTCCTGATCGAGTTGCGCCGCCTTGAGCCACCATCCTGCCTTATCGCCACCGGGAAACAGGTCTTGAGGAAGCAGCGGCAAGAGTTTTTCTTTGGCCTGTTTGATCGATAGTCCGGGTGCTCCTTTGGGCAGAACCGCAAGCAGAGCGGCCTTCATCGCCTCAAACTTGGCGCGATCAACACGATACACGCGGCCCGGTGATGTGAAGTTCTCGATTTCGATTTTGCCGTCTGTGGAAGCCATCAAGCCTGCCTTTGCCTCCAATGAACCTTGTTTTGCAGAGCCATTCTCACCCAACTGCAAATCAGTGGCAACAGCTTACCTATTCACGCGGTGCGGCGGCGCGTTGCAGGCGATCGATTATCGCCTCGCCGAGCCCGTGGGCGGGAATTGGCATCACGCGAATCACTTGCGCGCCCGAGGCATCGGCTGTTTTTAAATAGTGGAAAAGGTTGGCCGCCGCTTCCGCAAGATCGCCCGATGGGCTGAGATCGAGAATGATTTCGGCCTGATCTTGCCCCCGGACTTGTCCAGCGCCAAAGCGAATGAGGGCGTCACCCGCTATACATTCACTCGCCTCAAGAACCATCTTTGCATTCGGCGCGTAGTGGGAACTCAACATGCCCGGCGCTTGTATTCCGGTTTCATTACCCAATCGCAACAGCGGAAGTCCTGCCACTTTCTCAATCTCTTCGCTGGCGATACCGCCGGGACGAAGCAGATAAATTTTCTCGCCATCAATTTTCACGATGGTCGATTCAACACCAATCGGGGTTGGTCCATCATCAAGTATGAGGTTGATCCGGTCCCCGAGGTCATCAGCAACGTGGTGCGCGTCTGTTGTACTTATCTTGCCGGAGAGATTGGCGCTTGGGGCCGCCAGCGGACGGCCGAATGCCGTTATCAATCGGCTGGCAAAGCCGCGCGGCATGCGAAGGGCCACAGTGTCCAGCCCGGCAGTGGCGAGATCGTGAACCGTGTGATTGGCTTTCAGCGGCAACACTATGGTCAGCGCGCCCGGCCAGAATTTCTCCGCCAGTAGGTGTGCCAAGAGGCTAAACTCAGCCTGGGCTTCGGCCATCGCCAATGTACCGACATGGGCAATAAGCGGGTTGAAACTCGGCCGCCCCTTGGTCTCGTATATGCGGCTAATCGCCTCGGGATTGGTGGCATCACCTGCCAGCCCATAAACAGTCTCGGTCGGCAGCCCAATCGGCATGCCTTGGCGCAATTCAGCAAGCGCAGCTTCGAGGGCAGCAAGTTCGTTGTCTTTGATGGAGACTATTTTTGCAGTCATGTGCGTGTGGGTCCAGATATTCGAACACGAACTATCTGATTGCCGCACGATGTCAATTCTCGGTGTCACTCTGCGCGCCGTTAAGGTCGATGTTTTGCGACCGGTTGTGCATTGCCGCTTAGGATTGTTTGACGTTAACGTCAAAATCGCCTAGCCAAGCTCCAACACCGGCGCTAGTTTTGCGCTGGATCGTAATTGCTGTTTTTGCCTTTGAGGAGAAACCATGTACCGCGCCCCTGTTGACGAGATTTCCCATGTACTCAAACATGTGGTTGGCCTGAACAAGGCAATGGATGATGGTCATCTTGGAGACCTCTCCGAAGATCTTGTTGACGCAATCCTGTCCGAGGCTGCACGGTTTGCCGCTGATGAAATCGCGCCGCTCAATGAAACCGGCGACAAGATCGGTTCCTCCATCAAGGATGGTGTCGTGTCCACACCTCCTGGCTGGAAGAAGCTTTACGCCGACTGGATTGGTGGCGGCTGGAACGCACTGACGGGTTCGGTTGACCATGGCGGGCAGGGCTTGCCAACCATGCTTTCAGTGGCGGCTTTTGAGATGTGGAATTCCGCTTCAATGGGTTTTGCCATCGGGCCGACACTAACCACAGGCGCTATCGAAGCGCTCGAACAGCACGCTTCCAAAGTGTTGCAGGACGTTTATCTTGAAAAGCTGATTACCGGCGAGTGGATGGGCACAATGAACCTGACCGAGCCTCAGGCCGGCTCCGATCTCAATGCGCTCAAATCTCGCGCAGAGCCGACAGGTGAGGGTGCCTACCGGATTTTTGGCCAGAAGATTTTCATTACCTATGGTGAGCACGACCTGACTGACAACATCGTCCATCTGGTTCTGGCGCGCCTTCCGGATGCGCCCGCTGGCACTCGCGGCATCTCGCTGTTTCTTGTGCCGAAATTTTTGGTCAACGAGGATGGATCGCTGGGTGCACACAATGATCTGTTCTGCCACAGCATTGAACACAAGCTCGGTCTGCACGCGTCACCAACCTGTACGATGATTTTTGGCGATGGCAAACATGGCGATACGCCGGGTGCAATTGGCTGGTTGATTGGTGAAGAAAACAAGGGCTTGGCCTGCATGTTCACGATGATGAACAATGCCCGGCTGCTGGTAGGCATTCAGGGTGTGGCCGTCGCTGAAGCAGCCTATCAGAAGGCTGTTGAGTACTCCCGCGAACGCACACAAGGTCGCGCTACCGGCCACAAGGGCGACGGCATGAGCCCGATCATCGGTCATCCTGATATTCAACGCATGCTCCTGACCATGAAGGGGCTGACTTCTGCTGCCCGTTCCATCGCCTATGCGTGTGCCCATGCGCTGGATATGAGCCGCGTCAGCGAAGGCGACGAGAAGCGCAAATGGAGCGAACGTGCTGGTCTGCTGACGCCGCTGGCGAAATCATTTGCCACAGACATTGGCGTTGAAGTTGCCAATCTCGGCATTCAGTGCCACGGCGGTATGGGTTTTATAGAGGAAACCGGTGCAGCCCAACTCCTGCGCGACTCACGCATTGCTCCAATCTATGAAGGCACCAACGGCATTCAGGCCATCGATCTGGTCATGCGCAAGTTGCCGCTGTCTGATGGCCAATGCATGGCAGACCAGATTGCTGAAATGCGGGACGATATAGAAACCGTTCGCGCCACCAACCGGCCTGATCTCGAAGGAGTCGCAGAAGCGCTTACCAACGCTGTCGACGATCTTGAAGAAGCCACCGCCTGGCTGGCAGCAGCCATGGCTGCTGGCCGTAAGGATGAAGCTTTGGCCGGTGCCACACCCTATCAGCGTCTGTTCAGCCTCGCTTTGGGTTGCGTGCTGGTCGCCCGTGGAGCTGTGAATTCGACAGAGGCAGGCGCTTCCGGGCGGGCGGCACTCGCCCGCTTTGCAGCACTGAACATTCTGACTGAAACCGCAGGACTGAAATCAACGGTAACAAGCGGCGGAAAAAACCTCGCTGCTCTCGCTGAAGCCGCCTTGGCCTGAATCCACTTTTGATCAGAAGAGAACAATCATGACCGAGACAATTCTCAATGAGCGCCGAGACAGCATCAATATCATCCGGATGAACCGTCCGGAAAAGAAAAACGCCCTGACCCAGGACATGTATTCCGCTATGGTCAAGGCGTTTGAGGACGGTGAAGCGGATGATACCATCCGGGTTCACGTTCTTCTGGGCGGTCCCGGCGCGTTTTCAGCTGGCAACGACATTGCTGATTTCTTGAAGGTCGCGACTGGCGATGAAGGCGGGTTGTCGCGCCCCGTCCATCAGGTGCTGCACGCATTGGCGGGGCTCAAGAAGCCGCTGATCACCGGCGTTGACGGCATTGCGGTTGGCATCGGGACGACTTTCAACCTGCACGCCGATCTCACCTTCGCAACGCCACGTACAAATTTTCACACTCCGTTTGTCGATCTGGCATTGGTGCCGGAGGCAGGATCAAGCCTGCTGGTGCCCAATCTGGTCGGACATCAGAAAGCTTTTGCACTGTTGGCTGCGGGTATACCCATCCCGGCGGAAGATGCTGAACGCGCTGGCCTGATCTGGAAAGTTGTGGCCGAAGATGCGTTGGAGACGGAAGTCTTTGCTGCTGCGGAAGCGCTGGCCAAGAAACCGCCAGAAGCACTGCGTATGGCACGCGAGCTTTTGAAGAAAACGGCCAGACCCGATGTAATTTCTCGCATCGAGGAAGAGATCCATTTGTTTGGCGAGCGAATGAAATCCTCAGAAGCAATGGCAGCCTTCCAAGCCTTCATGACGCGCAAGAAATAGAGCGATAGGCTCCTTGAAAAACCACATTTCGGCTATCTGCAGATAGCACAAATGTGGGCACAGTTCACGCAGGCTTGAGCGCGATCGAAACGCGGAACCCTGACGGTTACTCGGTTTTCAGGCGCCTCAAGAGCAGTTGGCGGCCACCAGTTCGTCGTCGAGTGTGTTGAGTTGATTGTCTAGATCCCTGATTTCGTCCTTCAAAGCCCAATTCGACTCATTGCCGTTATAGGCATCCCGGCTGTCCTGCACTTCTGCGCGGCTGGCCTTGATGCCTGCGCATTCAGAACTGTCACTGATTGTTTGGACAAGCGGATTCGTCGGCACATTAGCTGTTCCCAATGGCAGGCCACCAACACTTCCAGCATATCCGACTGCCAGCAGCACCGATGTCGCCATGACCGTTGTTTTTCCCATTTCCGCTCTCCTCTGGTGATGGACATGAAATGTTGCCATCCACCGTGAAGGCAACCGCCATGAATGGCAATTGTTTTCGGTGGTTGGGGGAACATCGCCAGCCCTGCAACCGGCACTGCGGGGGCATAATCAACTGCCAAACCGCATACACAGGAAGGCGTCCCGATTGATGAAATGGTGCCACAGCGCCTCGAATGTATGGCCGATTAACAGGACTATCTTCTATTTGAAGCAAGTCCGTGTGGGATACGCGGGGAGGTGGTCATGGAAGTTTGGGAGTAACTGGTCCCTGGATTCTCGGATCAGGCCTGAGGAGGTCACAACTGATGGGCGTCAAGCGCCTCTACGAAGTTGACTTTACAACACTTACCAGTGTGTTGAATGAAAACAGATTTTCGCTGAGCGATAAGGAATGCGCTTTCCTGATCCTCATCCATCGCACCGTTTCAAGTTACTATCGTCCCCTATGAAGCGGCGCTCGGAACTGCCGAGTGAGATTTGTTGAGTATACCCTTGGCAAATCAAGTGGGGTGAATGTGCCGCCAGCGCGCTTCTGAAAAAGAATATGCGGAAAATGCAATCAACCCGAGCCCCAGTAGGGAGAGCAGGAACCAGCCAAAAGGCAAGTCCTGCACGAATTGCAGCGCATTCTTGAGGCTTGGGTCGGAGGGAGAGTCCGCAGCATTCATGAAGCGATAATAAAACATTACCGCGAGCACCACGAATACCAGACCGCGTGCAGTCAATCCGATAATCGAAACCCAATGTACAAATTTCATTTTGGCAGCTTCACGGTCAAAATGTTTGGCATATTTGTGCTTGTAGGCCTTCCAGAAATGGGCACCGCCAACAACCAGCATGATGAGGCCAAGTCCCAATGATACCGCCGCATTACCGATAAATCTGGCTAGATACCCGGCAATCTGTCCCTTGCTTCCGCTCGATCCACCTCCCGACAATATTCCCGTCAGTGACAACGCATAGATCGCCAGCGCGCCATAGGTTATTCCGCTGACCAGAAGCCCGCCGCGGATGACCAGCGCCTTGACGCTGGTTCCATGGCCGTCGCTATCCAAGGTCGCCTGAACAAACCGCCAAATGAAGTAACCGCTAAGTCCTGCGATCAGCAACCACACCAGGATCGCCCCGAAAGGTTGAGCCAACAAGGTTTGCAGCGCATCTCTTGAGCCCTTTTCTTCGCCCGAGCCAATTGCGGCCAATACAGCGAATACACCGATAATGAGGTAGATTACACCACGCGCAGAATAGCCAATGCGTGCCAGCGGCTCGACCCACGGCTTAAGTTTGATATCACTGGAAGTCATCGGATCCGCCTCATGTGCTGGAGTGGCCTAAAGTGCCTTCATTGGCTGTCCTTGAAAGATAATGAGCGGCGAGCCAACACAAGCTTGCCCAGGTGGCTCCAAGCGCCCATCCAGCGATGACATCACTTGGCCAATGTACACCGAGATAAACGCGGCTGGCACCAACGATGAAGGCAAGGGCTGCGGCCGTGCACGGAATGAATATGCGCACCGGGTGGCGTGGCACAAATCGTATGGCGACTGCAGCAAGTGTCAGATAGGCCAGCATGCTCACCATGGCATGTGCACTGGGAAAACTGGATGTGAAAGTTCGGTCGAGGTGATCGACCAAATCGGGGCGCGCGCGCTCAAATATCAGCTTCAATGCGCTGGAAATCGCGGCCCCACCACTTAGTGCTGCAAACAGGAACAACGCAGCGGCTCCATTGCGCAGCAATAGCAACACGCACAGCGCAATTATGGAGACGGTGACGAGGATCGGATATCCGCCGAGCGCCGAGAGCTCAGCCATTGTTTCTTCGAACCAGACCGGCCCCCAGGCATCGCCAAGATTGGACGGGTCGCGAAGCGAAACCAAAATGGTTTGGTCGAGTGCGTCAACCCAGCCATTCTGGACTGCAACCGCCAGCAGCAGAAATACCGCCACGCCGCAGGCTACAGCAACCCACATCGCTCTGACGGGCGGATGCTCGTGTTGCGAATCTCTCCTGTCGCGCGCAAGAGGCTTGATGTTTGATCCCTGCCTTGGCGGCGCAGCCAAAAAATGTTCGAAAAAGTCCCCGGATTCTCTCATCCGTTGAGAACGCACAAGCGCTCATTATGTTCCATCATTGAAAATAATATTGGGAAAACCTCGTTGGCAGGGCCAAAGCGCCCCTTCCGGCTTTATCGTTCAGTCGCGCCTTTCCTGCGATAGTCTTTGCCTGAGCTTTTACAATGCCGGCCACCCTTGTGCCGGATGCTTTCAACCGATTGGAATTGACTTGGCTTCCTCCTTCTCAATATGTGTTGAATGAACGTTTAGAGGAGCCATGCCATGGAATTTGCCGTTTATCCAAGCTTGAAAGGCCGCAGCGTTTACCTCACCGGGGGAGCTTCCGGCATCGGCGCTGAAATCCTCAAGGCATTTGCTGCTCAAGGTGCGCGGGTTGGTTTCGTCGATTTGGATGTGGAAGCAGCCAACAAAGTAATGTCGGAAACAGAAGGTGACATTGCCTTTGAGGCGTGTGATCTGCGCAATATCGATCAATTGAAGCAAGCATTCGCAGGGTTGCGGGAAAAAGTCGGCCCAGCAAATGTGCTCGTCAACAATGCCGCACGCGATGACCGCCATGACTGGCGCGAAGTCACGCCCGAATACTGGGATGAGCGAATGCAGACAAACCTGCGTCACATGTTTTTCGCCATTCAAAACGTTGCACCTGACATGATCGCCGCCGGAGGCGGTTCAATCATCAATCTGGGATCAAATTCCTGGTGGGAAGCGGTTGGCAATTTCCCGGCCTACGCGACGGCCAAGGGCGCTGTCCACGGGCTCACCCGCACCATGGCGCGGGACCTCGGTGACCACCGTATTCGTGTGAACACAGTGGTGCCGGGTTGGATTATCACAGAGCGGCAAAAACGGCTCTGGGTGACGCCAGAGGGTTTGGCCAAGCATCTCGTTCGCCAATGCCTGCCTGATTTGGTGGATCCGGTATTCATTGCCCGAATGGTGGTTTTCCTCGCCTCTGATGATGCTGCCATGTGTACTGCCAGCAATTTCATGGTTGAAGGTGGGTCTATCTAATCCGTACCGATTGCGCATCACGCCGACCTTCTTTGGTGGCAACAAATCTGTCGCCGGCCTGCAATTGATATCTGGCAACCGGTATGGTTGGTAGAAAATAGGTATTGAGTCAGGAGGAATTCATGGGCGTTTTGGATGGTATTAGGATTGTTGAGATGGATGCCATCGGCCCGGTGCCTTTTGCCGCCATGCTGCTCGCGGATATGGGGGCTGACGTCATCCGGATCACTCGCACCAGCACAAATCAGGTTGCAAAGATGGGCAACTCCATTCTTCACCGCAGCCGACCTTCACTCGTCCTTGATCTCAAAAATGATAAGGACCGCGATTCGGCGTTGGAACTGATCTCCCGTGCAAATGCGGTAATCGAGGGTTTCCGTCCCGGTGTGATGGAAAGGTTGGGTCTGGGGCCGGAAGTTTGTTTGAACGCCAACCCCGCGCTTGTTTTCGGACGCATGACCGGCTGGGGACAGGACGGACCACGCGCCAAAGAAGCAGGTCACGACATTAACTATATCTCGCTTGCCGGAGCGCTTTCGATGTTTGGCAGTTCAGATCGACCGCCCGAAGCCCCACTCAATCTGGTCGGTGATTATGGCGGTGGCGCCATGTATCTGATCATGGGGGTGCTCGCTGCACTCCTGAGCGCGCAGAAAACCGGCAAAGGACAAGTTGTCGATGCCGCCATGACGGATGGCACGGCTTCATTGTTGAGCCTTTTTATCGCGCTCAAGCAAAGTGGAGATTGGGGCGAGGCGCGTCAGGCCAATCTCCTGGATGGCGGTGCTCCGTTCTACCGCTGCTATGAGTGCGCCGATGGTGGTTACGTGTCAGTCGGCGCGCTGGAGCCACAATTCTTTGCTTCGCTGATTTCAGGTCTCGAAATACCAAAAGACCGCTATGCGCAATACGATAAGAAGACCTGGCCAGGCATGCAGGACGCCTTCGCAAAAGTTTTCGCCAGTCGCAGTCGCGCTGATTGGGAAGCGGTTTTTGCCGGAACGGATGCATGTGTGGCACCGGTTCTGACCACCTCAGAGGCTGCGTCAGATCCTCACAATGGGCTCCGGGGTACCTATGTGGATGTTGATGGCGTTACTCAACCCGCACCAGCACCGCGATTCTCTGCAACGCCGTCTCGAATTCAACCGGCGTCAACCGTAGGCCTGGAAACTTTGTTGGAGCGATGGCAGGGACCACGCTGAGTTTGTGCCTCCGGCCAATTTCTGCGGCGGTGCAGAAATGACGCTAAACCGAATTTTTGCGATGACATTCTGGCTCCGCGTTGCATATACATTTCCTTTGTGTGCATCTGAGCTTGAATGAGGCATCGGTTCGGCCGAACGCTAATTGCCGCAGGCACAAAATCAACATTTCGAGGTGGTTATGATCGACGAGACCACAGTTAAGTTCGAAGAAGATGGTGGCGGCAATACCGGCGATACCGGTCCCGTCGAAGACATCTATGGTGAAGATGGCTCAATCCGGCAGGAGTTCCTGACTTCCATCGGTGCAGCAATTGCTGATCGTGATGTCTTGTTCCTGCGCGAGCAGGTTGGCGGGCTCCACGAGTCAGAGCTTGGCGATCTCTTGGAGTCGATCAACGCTGCGCAACGCCAGTCTCTGGTTCGCCTGTTGGGCGACGACTTTGATTTTGCTTCTCTGACTGAGGTCGATGAGGCCATCCGTCTCGAGATTGTCGATAATCTGCCCAATGACAAGATTGCTTTGGCGCTCGGTGAACTTGAATCCGATGATGCAGTCTACATTCTTGAAGACCTTGATGAGGAAGACCAGCAGGAAATCCTTGCAAGCCTGCCCTTTACCGAGCGGGTACGATTGCGCCGGGCGCTTGATTACCCTGAAGATACCGCTGGCAGGCGGATGCAGACAGAATTCGTCGCTGTCCCACCATTTTGGACCGTCGGTCAAACCATCGACTACATGCGCGATGAAGAAGATCTGCCCAGTTCCTTCAGTCAGATATTTGTCATTGATCCGACATTCAAGCTGGTTGGCTCGATCAACCTTGACCGCATATTGCGGACCAAACGTGCAGTGCGCATTGAAACCATCATGGAAGATCCACGCAGTCCGATCACGGCCGAGATGGATCAGGAAGAAGCTGCCCAGATCTTTGAGCAGTATGACCTGCTTTCCGCTGCCGTCGTTGATGACAACAACCGCTTGGTCGGCGTGCTGACGATTGATGATGTGGTCGACGTGATTCATGAAGAGGCCGATGAGGATATAAAGCGGCTGGCCGGTGTGGGTGACGAAGAACTTTCTGACCGGGTACTGGCGACCGTTCGCTCCCGGTTCACATGGTTGTTGATAAATTTGGCCACAGCCATCTTGGCTTCTGCTGTCATCAGCCTGTTTGATGCGACCATTGAGCAGATGGTGGCGTTGGCAGTGTTGATGCCGATTGTGGCTTCCATGGGTGGTAATGCGGGCACCCAGACCATGACGGTGACTGTCCGCGCGCTGGCGACCAAAGACATCGATATTTACAATGCAGGACGGATCATCCGCAGGGAGGCAGCCGTTGGCATGATAAACGGCGTATTGTTTGCCTTAATCATCGGTCTCGTCGCAGGGGTTTGGTTTGAGAGCACAGGTTTGGGCGTCGTCATTGCAGCAGCGATGATCATCAACATGCTTGCTGCCGCCTTGGCTGGAATCCTGTTGCCGCTGCTTCTCGACAAGGCGGGGGCGGATCCGGCAATTGCATCAGCGGTATTTGTGACAACAGTGACTGATGTCGTCGGCTTTTTCGCCTTTCTCGGACTGGCCGGGTGGTGGATCTCATTAGCGCTATAGTGGGAAATCAAATACCCAGGTTAGGTACGTTCGCGGATTTGCTTGTCATCATTGTTGTAGATCTGAATGTCGACAGATCTCAGTACCCTCTGACAATTTGATTGGTTTGTAATGGGATGGGCACCCTACGGTTGGATGGGGTGGCAATGATCGTCTAATTGACTTATACGTAAGCGTAAGAATATCATGGTGTTAAAACCATCCAATGCCACCAAAACCTACCCGAGGAATGACCTCTTGAACCGCTATTATACGATCACCGAGTTGACACGCGAATTCGGGATTTCGACGCGAACCCTGCGGTATTACGAAGACGAAGGGTTGGTCCAGCCGGAAAGGCGTGGTCGTACACGGCTTTACCGTTCTGCCGACCGCCATCTCATTTCCGAAATTTTGCGCGGCCGCCGAGTCGGTTTGTCGATTGCCGAGATTCGCGAAATTATACAGGTCTACAAGGATCCGCCCGGTGAAGCGGGCCAATTGC
>Ga0209344_10000172_pt1 | contig 135234 bp, 123 predicted proteins | sample Cruoilmetagenom6_FD_187293 | JGI IMG/M metagenome (GOLD analysis project Ga0209344, IMG submission 187293) | Oil polluted marine microbial communities from Coal Oil Point, Santa Barbara, California, USA - Santa Barbara Oil Seep Sample 6 (SPAdes)... | ecosystem: Environmental > Aquatic >... | reverse complement strand
CAATAATGGTATTTCCTAAATCTTGTAACTTACCATCTCTATCTGTAAAAAAGTCAACATTTTTATTATCACTTATCGCTATGTTAGGTCGTAAATTAAATTTATCTCCCAATCTAATATTAGCATTCACTTCCAATCCTAATCTATAACTATCACCAACATTCTCTCTTAATGGTGCACCTACATCATTCAACTCACCCGTTACGACTAATTGATCTTTATATTTCATATAATAGACATTGGTATTCACCTGAACTGCAGGAGAAACATAACGCCAACCTAATTCAAAATCATTTAATTTCTCTGGCTTAGGGTTTCCATTTTCATAATCATTTCTATTGGGTTCTCTATTGGCAACCGCATATGACAAATAGAAATTGTTATTCGCATTCAAATCGAATGTTACCCCTGCTTTAGGGTTGAAGAAGTTAAAAGTATCATCTACCAAACCTGTTTCATCACCATTTGCTTTGTAACCAACCGTTCTGTATTGTAAGTCACCATAAAATGACCACTGATCGGTCAATTGATAATTTGCTTTTGCATAAATATTAAAATCAGTTTTTGAAGAACTATCATCATAATAGCGGTCTTTAAAACTACTGTTACTAGCGTATCTCGCCCAAATTACTTCACCAAAATGGTCGCCTTCATACTTATTGAATCCTCCTCCAATAATTAAATCAAGCTTGTCTTTCTTATAATTTGCGGAAAATACGGTTCCGTAGAAATCATTATCCAACCAACGTCTTCTAATTAGGTCTGTGGTGTTTACTTCTTCTCCATCTACAGTAATAGGTTCAAAACCATAAGTAGAAAAATCATCCCCTTCTTTGTATTCTTCAAAATAGCCTCTCCCTCTTGTATAGTGCAGAGCAATATTGGTACTCCAAAAATCTGAAATTTGTTCGTTCCATAAAAGTTGTGTGTGGTCTTGTTTATAATTATCCACTTCATTATTATGAAACTGAGTATTACCATCTAAATCTGTATATATTCCTGAAGGATTAAAGGTTCTATCATCTTGTAAAGTTTGAGCATCTATGCCATTCCAAGCTTGATATGTTACTTCGTGACCACCAAACATCAATGCTTTGATCAAGGTGTTATCATCTTTATAAGCTGCTTGTAAAAAGTAAGATTCAAGATCTGACCTTGCTCTATCGATATATCCGTCCGATTTAATTTTAGACAATCTACCCGAAATTTCAACATGGTCATTTAAAAGTCCGGTGCTGAATTTCAAATTGTTTCTTAGGGTACTATAACTTCCTATAGAAGAGGATATTTGTGCGTAAGCATCTTGCGAAAATCCATCAGTCAACACATTCAAACTAGCACCAAAAGCACCAGCTCCATTAGTTGATGTCCCCACACCACGCTGTAATTGCAAGCTTTCTGTTGATGAAGCAAAATCTGGCATATTTACCCAAAATGTACCTTGAGATTCAGCATCGTTATAGGGAATGCCGTTTATAGTTACGTTTACACGCGTTGCATCACTACCCCTTACTCGAAGCCCTGTATACCCTACACCTGCTCCCGCATCTGTGGTGGTTACAACAGAAGGTAAAAAGTTCATTAGCACTGGAATATCTTGACCTAGGTTTCTAGGTTTGATATCTTCTTTTGTAAGATTTGAAAATGTAACCGGAGATTGCTTGGTTACCCTGATTGCAGAGACGAACACTTCGTCCAAGACTACTTTTTGACCCTCTAAAGAATCGGTTTCCTGTTCTTGGGCACAGACACCCATACTCAGCGCAAAAACCGCCGAAATTGTGAAAATAGATAGTTTCATTCGTAAAATAATTACGAATAAAAGGGGCTATTATTCTAAGTTAAAATTGATTTTTGAGCAACTACGCTCCATTTCCAAAAGACATTATATGAAAAAACAATCCATACTTGGTCTTACTCCAAAAATTTAAAAACAAATTTTTGAATTGTCCCTTGGCAGCATTACCCGCCCAGGTTCTTTGGGTATAATCTCAGCTTTGTCCTAAATATTTTTAGGATTTTGGCACCCCTTTGAGATGCAGCAAATGTAATATAGATATTTAAACTCTCATAACTAATTTTCAAAAAATAACAATTGGCTTAATTAACATCCTTTTAGAACTTATTCTCTGGGTTTTATCGTATTTATATAAAGACCCTCTTAACCTCTTCTAAGCGATTAGATACATTATATGGATTCAATAAAAAACAAATTCACGCTTAAAATTACCATTAGCTACTTACTGTTAGTCATTCTAGGCATCATTGCATCCTACTATATATACTCTGAAATTCAAGAATATATTACTACCGAAAACAATACTGAAAAAGATAGCAAACTACTTAAAACCAATTCTTTTCTTGCACAACTTTATGAAGCTGAAAGTCTATCCAAACTTGCTTTACAAACCAAGAGTAAAATAAATTTTACTGCCTACGAGAATAAAATAGATTCTATACACATCGATATCCAAGAATTAAAAACACTAACTGATAATGAATATCAACATACTCTCTTAGATAGTCTTAGCGTTCTTCTGGATCGAAAAGTGACGAATATTAATGCCATGCGCTCCATTAGGCTTAAAGATCAAACGGGTACTGCTATCAATTCTGCTCTGAAAGAATTTGATAAACTTGAAGAATCATTAGGTATTATAAAGCCCGAAGGTTTAGCCCCAAACCTTGAAGAACTCTCGCCAAAAGCTCAAAGTGCAATCAAAAAAATCGCCGATTATTTGAATGCCAATGTACCGGTAGAGGGTGATCCTCAACAAAATGCACAAACCATGGATAGCGTTGTGCAGGTATCTAAAAATTTACTGAAAGATGTTCAGCAAGAAAATACTATAAACGAAAATTCTTTAGCGGTTCGTGAAACCAACATTAATAGAACAGATGTTGAACTCTCCCAGCAATTACGTACTATCCTTTCTTCTTTTGAACAGGAGATTATTATGAACAGTATTGCAAGTTCCATAAAAAAGGAAACCCTATTGGAAAGAAGCATTCGCTTGGCAGTTATTGCTGCAATCCTTGGTTTTTTAGTTGTGGGTGCCTTCACTTTTATATTGAATAGAGATTTTTGGAAAGCGAACCTTTACCGTGAAAAACTTGAAAAAGAAAAAGACTATTCAGAATCATTATTAAAAAGTAGAGAACAGTTGATTGCCACGGTAAGTCATGATTTACGCACCCCTTTGAATACCATTAGTGGTTACGCGAACATTATAGAAGAAAGCGACGTTAAAAAAGAAAATAAGGAGCATATTTCCCATATAAAATCTGCAACAACTTATGTCAACAATCTGGTGAACGATTTATTGGATTTCTCTCAGTTAGAGGCTGGAAAAATGGTTGCTAAAAATGCTACTTTTAGAGTGGATAAATTGATTACGGAAAGTGCCCACAACATAGACTCACAGTATAAAAACAAGGAAATTAATTTGATTATAAATTTAGATGATTCTTTAAAACATCCCATAATTTCTGATGCCTTTCGCTTACGCCAAGTTATTTCCAACTTATTAGGAAACGCATATAAATTTACCGATAAAGGATCCATTATTTTGACCGGCGCGATTATAGATAGTCAAAAATCAAAAAACCTAATATTACAAATAGCCGATACCGGAATAGGCATATCCAAAGAGAAGCAAAAACTAATTTTTAAAGAGTTTACCCAAGCCGAAAGTGATACAGATAAAAAGTATGGAGGCTACGGTTTAGGACTTACCATTACCAAAAAACTAACGGAGCTGCTTGAAGGGTCTATAGTACTAGAAAGTGACATTGACCAAGGAAGCACTTTTACTCTTGAAATACCTATTGAATATGGAGAAGAAATAGAGAAAAAACCCCAGGATGCCATAATATTTGAAAATTTAAAAATGATTGTTTTTGACGACGACGCATCGCTCTTAAAACTCATAGGTGAAATGTTGAAATCTGCAGGTATTGAAGCTCAATTGTATTCTGATTTTAATGCATTTATACCCAATGAAAATTTTAAGTTTGATGTGGTTTTAACCGATATTGAAATGCCAACGGTTTCGGGCTACGAAATAGTTGACCAATTAAAATCAGGTTCATACTACCATTATGGCAATCAACCTATTCTAGCAATGACCGGGAGGCGAGATTTAACGTTGGAACATTTTACCGAAAAAGGATTTTCCAACCTTATTCATAAACCTTTTTCAAAGACCGATTTACTTCAAAAATTAAATGAAATTCTTGACATCAGTTTTGAAACACCCACTATTAATCCGACTTTAAATATAAAGGAAAAAGATAAACCGTACAGTTTAAACACGTTAAAACTATTTTTAGGTGATGACCAAAATGCTATTGACGAAGTACTACTGATCTTCAAAAAAGATACCGCCGAAAATCTCCTTCAACTTGATACCGCTGTAGCCAACAATAACATAGAGCAGCTGAACAAAACAGCACATAAAATGCTGCCTATGTTTCGTCAATTAGCTCTAACAGAAGCTATACCTACCTTAGAAGCTTTTGAAGTATTAAAAAGTGATGACTTCTCCGAGGTTCAATTGAAAGAAAAATACAAAAGGTTACACATAGATATAAAAAACTTAATCAATTCTTTAAAAGAGGAAATAACTACAGATCCAAATCATAATAGTTGATTCTATTATACAGTGTTTTTCTAGTCACTTGTAACAATTTTGCCGCTTTAGATTTGTTATAATTGGTACGTTTTAATGCATTTACAATTTGTTCTTTTTCAAAATCTGCTTTAGAGAGATTACCTAATTCAACAGTTTCTAAAACCGGATTCATTAATTCTGATGGTAACGTATTTGCCTGTATCTTATCTGTTGTAGTTAATAGCACGGCACGCTGAATTACATTTTGAAGTTCTCTAATATTACCTGGCCAGTGGTACGCATTAAAAATATCCCATACTTCATCTGAAAAATCGCTAATCTGTTTATTTAATTTTTCATTGAACTTCCCTAAAAAATGAGATGCCAAGACCAGTAAATCCCCATGCCTATTTTTTAATGCCGGTATTTGAAGTGAAAACTCATTTAACCTATGGTATAAATCTTCTCGAAAATTACCATTCGTCACTGCAGCTTTTAAATCTTCATTGGTGGCGGATAAAATTCTAACATCAACCTGTATTTCTGTATTACTACCTATTCGTTTTATTTTTCGCTCTTGCAAAGCTCTCAAAAGCTGAATTTGGTTTTCGTATGAAAGATTCCCGACCTCATCCAAAAACAAGGTTCCACCATTGGCAGCTTCAAAACTACCTACTTTATCTGCAACTGCGCCTGTAAAACTTCCTTTTAAATGACCAAAGAATTCACTAGCAGCCAGTTCTTTTGGTATTGCACCACAGTCCAAAGCAATAAATGGTTTTCCTTTTCTATTACTTTTTTGGTGAATGGCTTTTGCGGTAACTTCTTTACCTGTACCGCTTTCACCAACAATTAAAACAGACATATCCGTAGGTGCTACTAAAGTAATATGCTCATCTAGTTTTTGGGTAGCTTCGCTAACGAGTGTTAACTCATTTAAACCAGATCCCCTTTTATCGCCATCAATTTTAGCTTCTGATGAATCTTTTACGTGAGAAGTAGTTTCTTTGGGAGCAATAGGCTTAGAGTTCAATGCTCCGTCAATTACGAACAACATCTGATCAGGTGTAAAAGGTTTTGAAATATAATCGTAAGCACCCATTTTCATAGCTTTTACAGCGGTTGAAACTTCCGCATACCCGGTCATAACAATTACTGGGATTTTACCTTTAAGCTGAGAGACTAATTTTATACCATCATAATCAGGTAAGCGTAAATCTGTAATCACCAAATCAAAACTTTGCTCTGTCAACTGTTTTTCACCATCCAAACCAGTGTGACTCAAAATAACTTCAAAATCATTTCTCGCTAAAAAATTTTGTAGCATTTGGGCAAAAGAAGTATCGTCTTCAATAATTAAAATTTTGGGCATAATTAGTTTGGTGTTCTATGTTTACGTAAAAATACCTTATGCCGACTATTTGTGTTTTAAAATTATCATAAAGCTTATGCCATTAACTTGAAAAAACAACATAAAAAAAGGAAAGAATAACATTTAGCTATCCTTTCCTGACCAAACCAACTTGAACAAACAAGTTTCTCTATAATTACATATCTATCCAATTACCTTCTTCGTCTGCATAAACTGTACCTTGTGTACCGTCTTCAAGAGATAAAACCAATTTATATTGTTTCTCTTTGTTCATATATGCCTTATCTAAATTTGCCGTTGGAAAATTCTTTGATACTGCATCTGTTACTGCTTGTGGAACCTCAGCAACCGAAATTTCTTTAAAATCATCGGCTACTACCGAAATTTCATTTACTTGATTATGCTGTATTCCATTTTCTGCAAGTAGTGCATCTTGCGCATTCATTGCAAAACCTCCTATTGTCATTGCTCCTAATAAAAATAAAGTCTTCATTTTTTTATATTTAAGTTAATAATTAAGTTTCAATACTAATAACAATGAAAAAAGAATGCCATAATATCATAAAAGAACAAAACAATTGATATTCAATATGTTATAATAATTATACTCATAATAATATCGAGTAAACTTGTGTCCAACGGCCTATAGTGTATAATTTTTACCCAATAATATATCACATATCCATTTGGTTCAAGAGCCTATGGAATACCAAAAAAAGGAGCTGCAAAGTGCAGCCCCTCTTTAAACCACTTATCAAACCCTTGTTTTAAAATTTTAAATCAACACCTCAATCAATTTAACAACAACTAAAATTGGCGATGTTAATCTGGGGGATTATTTCAAATACAATTATCTGGTGGCACTTTCATAGTTAACGGTTAGTGTTTACGCGAAAGTGATATTATTACTATTTATTTTTTCCAGCATGATTTTGATATGATATACCTACTGAAAAAACCAAAACTGTGCTTAAAACTAAAATAAATAGTAGTGTGACCATTGTTTCATAACTTGCTTCACTTATATTAGACACAACATTTTCTGTTAGGTCACAAAAAAACTGCGCTATGCAGTTTTTTTATTTCTATACCTAAAACAGACTATTTTTTATTGATCCAATTACCGTACTGATCTATGTAAACAGTTCTTCTAGTACCACTCTTAAGTACCATGATTAATTTAAATTCACCCTTGTCGTTCTTATACGCCCCACCAAGTTTAGATGTAGGGTATTGTTTTAATATTTCTTCTACAACCGGAGGTGTTAGTTCGCTCGATTTAATTTTTACGTATCCATCTGCAATTATTTCAATCGCTTCTGTTTCTGCAGTATTTGAAATATTCATCGCCGATGCGTTAAACACTATTCCAAAAGTTAAGAATACAAGTAATGCGTAATTTTTCATGCTAAATATTTTAATCGTTAATAACTTTCCTACTTTAAATATTTACGGAGGAATCTTAGATATAGATTATTTGTATTTGAAATTTATCCTCTTTAAATGTAGAAAAGCTGCCTAGGCAGCTTTTCACAAACAACTAACTCAAACTTCTAAGGTCTACATTTCTAACCAGTTACCTTCTGCATCTGCATAAAGTACGGTAGAAGCTCCGTCTTGCGAAGTAATTTCTAATTTGTAATTATTTTCATCGTCAACGTATGCTTTATTCAACATTGCACCTTCATAATCTGTTTCCAAAGCGTTTACAATTGGCGTTGGTAAATCAGAAGTAGCTATTTCTGTGTAGTCCTGTAAAAAGATATCCTCCATAATACCATCATGAAATATAATTGGAGTAGCGGCAGTACCTATTGTTAAACTACCTAGGGCTAAAGCTGTGGCAAAAACTAATTTTTTCATCTTTTCTAATTATTTAAATTAAACATTCTTGCTAAGTATATTAGAAAAATTGTGCCAACTAACATATAAACACAATACACACGTAATTATTTAATAATTAGAGTTTTACATATTGCATCCCAATTACTTTGATGGGTAAAACTGTGACGAAACAAAAAAAGCGTGTAAAAACTACACACTTTTTTACTAAAAAACAGTCTTAATTATTTATGCCTGGTGCGATTCTTTTAAAAGATCTATCACGCTTTTTACAGGATTGAAGGTTACTAATGGCACTTCTACGAAAATTGTATTCCAGTATGCCATCGCCCCGTTCCATAATCCTGGAAGTTCAAGTGCCTTTAATTCTTTACCATCTTTTGTTTTACCCGTAATGAAACCTTGCTTTTCATCTACAAATTTTAAAAGGTCATACTTTTCACCCTTATAATTACGAACGGCACAAACTAAATCTACCGGATTAAAGTGAGTAGAATTCTTGAGAATATCTACCTGTCGTTTATTATTAATATTTATTTGGGCAGTTTCTATAATCTGCAATGAAACTTCACACCTACTATTGATTACCCAAAACGGTCCGCCACCTGGTTCACCTTCGTTTTTTACCATACCGCAAATACGAATAGGTCTATTTATCTTATCGATTAAAATATCTTGTTTGTGCAAATTCGATTTTGAATCGAATTTATCTGAAAAACGAACATTTAAATTAGTACTCAAAAAGTTTTTAATTTCTTCTATTGTCGTATCACCTACTTCACCTTTATCTAACAAGGCTGCATATTCAAATGCTTGTTCTTGTTCCTTTAAAAGAACACCTGCCAAAACTTTTTTACTGTCCGCAACCGCTTTAGCATCTTTCATTACGGCAACGTTATCAATATTTTTTATAAAAATAACATCAGCATCCTGTTCGTTTAAATTTTGAATCAATGCACCATGTCCACCGGGTCTAAACAATACAGATCCATCTTCATTTCTAAATGGCTTATTATCCATATCAACCGCCAAGGTATCTGTAGACGACTTTTGAAAAGAATAATCTACGTCATAGGTAATACCTGTATCTGTAGAAACTTTTGGCCCAGATTCTTTAAACTCTGCTTCAAACATTTTTTCATGCTGTTCTGAAATGGTAAAGTGAAGTTTTGCCTTTCCATTAGAACCTGCATATAATGCACCTTCTTTTAAATGTTCTTCAAATGGTGTAGCTGCCGATGAACCATATTTATGAAATGGTAATAATCCTTTCGGATAAAAACCAAAGTTCAGTGCAGTCTCACCTAAAAGTTCTGAAATAAAACTATACACCTTTTCTCCCTGTGAATTAAATGAAGTTCCGATTCTATCTATCACTTTTTGATAAAATGGAAAACGTTCTAGACCCTCTGAAAATTTCTTGATATCCTTATCGTTGGTTCTTTGTAAATATGCATCTAAGGTCTCTTCTGCAGGATTATAGGAGCCTAAAAAGCTGAACAATGCCTTAAACATTCTTGAAGCCGCACCAGAAGCTGGTACAAATTTCAAAATATCAAGTCCTTGTAATTTTGAATCGTATAATTCAATCAATTTATTTTCTTCCGAATCAGAAAATTTAAGAATGCCATTGCCTATTACGGCGGCATTTTCTAATGTAACAAAAGGAATACCCTCCTTAAAAGTGTTGACTTGACTCAACATCGTTTCTTTAGAAATTCCTTTTTTCATTAATTGCTTTTGGTCTTTATCTGTAAATTCGATCATTTATGTAATAGCTTATCTATATGATTAATGGCTTTATCTAAACGTTGTTTTTTGTTCCCCTTTAAGGTAATAAAGTTTTTACCGTATTTTTCTAAAGTAGTTTTAAAATAATTGAACATCTCTTCCCTTTCATTAGGTTTATCCCTTAAATCATCTGCCTCCCACGGAATGTCAATATATGTGAGCAAGTAAAGGTCATAAGAATTCTCTAAAGCATACTTTTCTAGAACTGGATCACAATCACCAACATAATACGCCTCTGAATATACTTTAGTCTCCAATAAATCTGTATCGCAAAAAAGAATATCTGTTGCTTTATGGGCCAAGGTATTTTCTAAGCGCATTTGCCCTTCTGCAATTGGCAACAAATCTTGTGGCTCACAGGTTTTACGTTCGTTGTTCCACTTATTCTGTAAATAATCTCTTGCGTATTCTGGAACCCAAACGGTGTGGTAATGTCTTGCCAATTGCTCTGACAATGTCGTCTTACCTGTAGATTCAGGACCAAAAAGAACCACTTTTAAGACATCTGAAGGTTCTTGTCTATATTTTTCTTCCATGCATTATAACCGTAAACAGCCAATATTGTAAATATGAGGTATTGAAAACTTGTGAACGTAAATCCTTTATAAAAGTATAATGGGATAGATATTAAATCTCCAATAATCCAATATATCCAATTTTCCACTTTCCTTTTTGCCATTTGCCACATACCCACAAAAAATATAGCTGTTGTGATAGTATCGACATAAGCTGTCCAACTATTCCATTTATCAAAAACTTGATATACCGTAAATACGAAAATAATAGTGGCTATAAAAATAAAAATAGACGTTATACTCTCTTTTTTGGTAACTCTCGTAATAGGGGTATAATGTTCTGCATCTACTTTTCTTGTCCATATATACCATCCATATAAACTCATTATAAAATAGTAGACATTAATTAACATATCGCCCAATAGCCCCCATTTTAATAAGAGATAGACAAATATCGAAGTGCTTACCAATCCCGTAGGATACACTAGAATTTTATTCTGTTTAGAAAACCATACCGATAATAGCCCGAAAATGACGGCTACAATCTCAAGGATAATATCTAAGGTATCATAGTCGGCATATTGACCAAAGAAATAATCAAAAATGGGGCTCATAGTCGCTTCTATCGGATTTAACTATCTTCATAAATAAAAGACCGCGGTCGATAAGTTCAAACGCCGTTTTAATCTCTGTATTCAACACCTTCATTACATCATCATAAGAACCAAATACTTGAGTGCTTAACGGATTCTCAAGAACGGTCAAACCACACGCACGCAGTTTTTTTATGAAATTTATAATATGCTGTTCAAAATCGGCTTGTAAAGGTGAAAAGGTCAATTCTACTGATATATCCATTTTAAGTAATCTTTATTCAATTAATTTTTATTCTTTGTTCCTAGTAGCAAAAACACAGGTGAAATCTTCAAACTCTAAAAATCTGACCCCATAATTAGAAGCTTTACCTTGAAATATAATCTGAGCAGTTGTATAGTTGGCATCAAACTTAAAGTCTTGAACATTAATGTGATGCAAAAAGCTCACACCCTTATGTCCATATATTTTATAGAGCGATTCTTTAGCACCCCATACAATAGTCAGTTTTCTAATAATTGCAGCTGTATTCGCTAAAGTACGATATTCTTCAAATGGGGTAAATTTGTGTGCTATTCGTAATATTTTATCTCGCTGCATTTCAATATCGACACCTACTTCCTCACATGTACTAACGATAATTGCCGTAAAGTTGCGGGAGTGGGTAATAGATATAAAGTTGCCATCCCTTAAATGAGGTTTGCCATTTTCATCATACACCACATCTGAATCTTTATACCCAAATTTCGCCAACAAATGCCGTATGCTTAAAAATGCCTTACGGTGAAATTCAGACTTCATACCACTAAATCTATTTTGACAATGTGTTGTGAGTTCTATTCCTTTCCAAAGATCGTCTTCAGACTCTTCAACCTTCCATATAGCTAGAGAGGTTTCTTCGTTTACTGTTATAGTTTTGTAAAGCGGCATGGGGTTCTTAGTGTTATTCGTACCTTTGCACGAATTAAAAATTGCTGTACACAGAATAACGAAAGTATAAAATAATAAAGATATGAGCACGAAAACTATTCCGTATGTGCCTTATAAGGTTAAGGATATATCCCTTGCCGATTGGGGAAGAAAAGAAATCGAATTAGCAGAAGCTGAAATGCCAGGTTTAATGACCTTACGTGAAGAATACAAAGATGAACAACCTTTAAAAGGAGCTCGTATTGCCGGATGCCTTCACATGACCATACAAACTGCTGTTCTAATTGAAACTTTAACAGCTTTGGGTGCAGATGTTACTTGGAGTTCATGTAATATCTTTTCTACTCAAGATCAAGCTGCCGCGGCTATTGCATCAACAGGTGTACCTGTTTACGCTTGGAAAGGTATGAACGAAGAAGAATTTGATTGGTGTATAAAACAAACCTTATTTTTTGGCGAGAACAGAGAGCCTTTAAATATGATTTTAGATGATGGCGGCGATTTAACCAATATGGTATTGGACAAATATCCAGAAATGGCCGAAGGTATCAAAGGTCTCTCCGAAGAAACCACCACTGGTGTTCACCGCTTATACGAGCGTGTCAAGAAAGGTACTTTACCTATGCCAGCTATTAATGTTAACGATTCTGTCACCAAATCGAAATTCGATAATAAATATGGTTGTCGCGAAAGTGCAGTAGATGCTATACGTAGAGCAACAGATACTATGCTTGCAGGTAAGCGTGTAGTGGTTGCAGGTTACGGTGATGTCGGTAAAGGAACTGCAGCTTCATTTAAAGGTGCTGGTTCTATAGTTACCGTTACTGAAATCGATCCAATTTGTGCATTACAAGCTTGTATGGACGGTTTTGAAGTAAAGAAGTTAGAAACGGTTATTGGTCATGCTGATATCGTTATTACTACTACCGGAAACAAAGATATTATTAGGGCGGAACATTTTGAAGCTCTAAAGGATAAAGCTATTGTTTGTAACATTGGCCATTTTGACAATGAAATAGATATGGCTTGGTTAAACCAAAATTATGGCAATACTAAAGATGAAATAAAGCCTCAAGTTGATAAATATACTATTAACGGTAAGGACTTAATTATATTGGCGGAAGGTAGGTTGGTGAATTTAGGATGCGCTACTGGGCACCCAAGTTTTGTGATGAGCAATTCATTTACGAACCAAACGCTGGCACAAATTGAGCTTTGGAAAAACAGTACCAATTACAAGAACGATGTTTATATGCTGCCTAAACATTTAGATGAGAAAGTTGCAAAACTTCACTTGTCTCGTTTAGGAGCTGAACTTACAGAGTTGAAAGACTATCAAGCTGATTATATTGGTGTAACGGTCGAAGGTCCATTTAAACCTGAATACTACAGATATTAATCTGTCCGTTTTATAAAATAAAAAAAGGTCTTGATGAAAAATCAGGACCTTTTTTTATTTTATGCACTCTAAGTTAGTTGTTTTCTGCTAACATACCATCTAAGTAATAACAATCTGTTTGCTCTTTAATTTGAGCCAAACCTTCTTCTTTGGAACTCAATGGATTGATCTTAACCTCTTTTCCATTTGGCATATAAACAATATAAAACCCTTCTTCAAAAGAAGATAATTTTATAATTTCTCCATTTGGTCTTACGGCATTCCATGACTTTTCACTTGGCTTATAAACCAAATCTATTTTCTTTCCTTTCTTGGGTCCTTCCACTACGGTTACTTGCATTCTGTTCTTAGTTGCAGTCATTTCAAAGGTATTACCATCTCTTTCTACCATTTGGGTTTCTGACTCCCCTTCTTCCATAGCTATTGGGTTAGAACCGCTCCAAAACTCAATAACATTAAAGATTATAGCGTCACCTAAAAAAAATAATCCGTAAACAGGAATTATATTCAAGCCCCAAAACACCAAGTTATTTACAAACTTATTTTCCGAAACCCCTTGGTTCCAATCTTTTAAATTATTAAAAGCACTAAAAGAGCCTAAGCAACTAGAGAATAATAATGTACTAGCCATTGCAGCACAGAAAATTGATTTTTTCATGATATTAATTGTTTAGAATTAGATTGTTAAAGTATGGACTATTGGGAAATTAATTAAACCTGTATGAATTTATTATTAACCTTATCGGCAAGAATATTGAAGAACTCTTCAAAAATATCCGATTTAAAAAAGACCAATCCCTATACTAAATAGATAACATAACTTTCATAATTTCCTTTTTCTCTTTATTCTATTTTCCCGTACTTCGCTAAAAATGAATTATTATGATAGTATTTGTTGATATGGATGAAGTTATTGCGGACACCTACGGCGCCCATATTGAACTTTATAATGCTGAATTTAATGGAGAAATAACTACAGATTTATGCTCTGGATCAGAAGTATGGCGCATTGTTCCCGATGCTCATCAAGACAGCGTTCGTAAGCATGCCACAAGAAGAGGGTTCTTCAGAAATTTAAACCCAATAGCCGGTAGTCAAGAAATTTTATCACAATTGGCTAGCAAACACGAAGTGTATATAGCTTCTGCCGCCATGCAGTTCCCAAATTCTTTGGAAGAAAAAAGTGAATGGCTAGATGAGCACTTTCCTTTTTTACCATGGCAAAATCGCATTCTTTGTGGTCATAAACACATTCTTAAAGGAGATGTTCTAATAGATGACAGAAGTTTCAATTTAGAAACTTTTGAAGGCAGAAGCCTTCAATTCACCTCACCACACAATGTAAACACCGAAGGTTTTGAACGTGTTAATACATGGTTTGAGATTGGGGAAAAATTATTGTAACCCCAACTTCCCCAAATCATAAAAATAAAAGTTCTTTTCGTCGTTCATTGCGACGAAAAGTCCGTTTTTGAACGTATCATTCAATGGCACCGTTACCGCCTCACAACCGTCAGTTTCCGTGGTCGACAGGTTTACAGCAGTAATATAGGCATTGGTTTCCCTATCAAAAATATTGAACTCTCCTTTCTGCTGATTCGATACAATTAAATAACCATGTCCATCTTCATAAGTTGCAATAGCTATACCTTCTATATCCTCATCAAAATATTTTCCTCCAAAACAAGAAATCTCTTCATTTCCCATACTTGGTTCTGCATGGTATTTTTTAATGCAGACACCTTCATCAGAGAAATAAACAAAAGCATTTTTATCATCTACAGCAATAGCCTCAATTTCTTTGACTCCGCTGAACTTTCCAAATTTTCTAACGTAATTTGAGGTTACACCAAGACTATCAGAACGTAAAGCATACTGGTACAGATAACCATCTGCCGGTCCGGTTTTTCTACCTACAATAGCATATATATTTTCATCTTTAGGCGACTTAAATAAACTTACTCCCATTGGTAGTCTATTCGCTACCAGCCCCTCATCTTCAAACACCTTAAAACCACCACCGTCTAAAGGCTTCATATCTGGTACCGAAAATATTCTGATCTGTTGTTTCTCACGTTCTGTAAAAACCAAAATATCGGTTACCGTAGAATCATTCAGCTGAAAGCCATATTCGATATCTACATTGTTTGGGCGTTGAATTTTTCTGATAGTTTTATTCTCAATAATTTTTCCATCTAAATCAAAAGCATAGATAGCTCCATTCGTTTTTTTATCGGTACCAAAAACAATACTCTCTTCTGGGTCGTTAGAATTTACCCAAATAGTAGGATCGTCAGTATCGTTCAAAGTGAATTCTGTGATAACATCGGGAGTTATTTTTGGCAACCTACTTTTTCTGCAGGAAACTACAACCATTAAAAGCACTAGTATATATGAGATATTTTTCATTTCTTAAATTTTAAAATAGGTGCTGATTTATTTATTAAACAAGTCGTATTTTAAGCCTAAGCTAAAACGCTGTCCATAAAACTCGATTTGTTGCGTACGCTCTTTAATTCCTTGAAAATAGCGTAATGGCTGATTGGTAATATTATTCAAATCTGCATACACACTAAGATTTTTGTTAATTTGAAAAGTAGCGTTCAAATCTAAAAATATTTGGCTATCGTAGTATCTATCTTCAAAATCGTTGCCCCCAATTTCATCGATATAACTATCAGAAAAATTTGCCGATAATCTTGCACTAAAATTTTTATCTGCATAACCTAAAGATCCATTGAACATGTTCGGTGCTGTATTTGGCAAATCTAAATCACCTCTTTCATCACCATCTTCGTTACGTATACCATCAGCTGAAGACGATAAATAAGTATAGTTCAAGTAAAGACTGAAATTTCTAGCGAACCCAGGTAAAAAATCTAACTGACGCTGAAATGCAAATTCCATCCCGAAAATCGTCGCACTATCCCCATTTAATGGCTGAAAAACATCGTATCCTTCAGTGCCCGTTCCTAAACTATCGTCTAGTGTTTCATATATAAAAGTATAGATGAAATCATCTATGTTCTTATAAAAAATTCCCCCCGAAATTAAACCAACGCTTTGAAAATAATGCTCTACCATAAAATCAAAATTCATAGATGTAGTCGGGTTTAAATCTGCATTTCCCAATACCAACTCTTTATCTTCATTAATAACTTCTGCCCGTGGAATCAGGTCTTGATAATTTGGCCTCGCCAAGGTATTCGTCCATGCAAAACGGAGTATCGTATTCTTAGATACATCATATTTTAAATGTACACCAGGTAACACATTAGTATATGAATTTTCCCCATTGACCTCTTCAACGACAATCGCATCTTCAACACCAGCATCTTTATCTTCTTCTATATAAACAACTCTATTTCCTTTAGAATCTAACCTTGTATTCTCTAATCTCACCCCTACTAAAACACTAAACTTTTCAGACAATTTCTGATTAAGCATCACATAGCCAGCAAGCACATCTTCGTTTACCTTAAAGTTACTTGGCGCAAACTCATCTACAATTAACTCCCCATCTGCGATATTCAAATCTAAAGAACCTAACCAAACCTCGTTCGCAAAAGAACCAATTTGATACTGACTACCGGCTAGATAATCTGGATCACTATAATCTTTTACGGGTACTGTTGCCAAAGTTGGAAAATCGTCTTCTAAATCAAATTCATAAAAATTATTGTCCCTTAATTTGGATTTAAATCTACCCCTAGCACCAAACTTTACATTGCCTTCACCTTGACCAAAAATATCTGCGGGAATTTCAAAATTTACAAACACATTAAAATCTTCTTCTTCTGTATACTGATTTTCTTCTGTTACCTCACCATATTCAAAATTCTCTAAAGCCGCATCTTCTGCATTGGCAACTGAATATCTTGGGTATCTAGAGTTCAGTACATCATTGTTGATAATATATTCTGATTCAAATTCAGCATATCGCTCATTTAATCGTTCTTCTGATGCTTTTGCAAAAGAGGTCATCCAATCTACTTTTAAATTACCTAAAAGATGATTACCCCCTAAACTATAATTCTGCATTCGTTGATCTTCTAAACGGCGATTTTTATTTCTATCACCATTAATACCTCCTTTAGATTGTCTCTTAACTTCTACAGGGAATCTAGTAGGTACACCATCAGTAATAGTAAAATCTCCTTCTTCAATATCTTCACCATCTAAAACCTCATGTTCTAAACGAAATCTGTTCTCACGATCATCTCGCCAATTATACATTGTCTTTAAAAACACCGTATTGTTAACATTGAACTTATAATCTAGGTTAGTCGAGAAGCTACGTCTAATACGCTGAACCAAATATTCTCGTTGTTCATATACATTTACATAAGGATCAACATCTACTTCTTCTAAAATAGCTTCTCCTTCTCCATCATCTATACCTGTGTTATATTCAAATTCATCTGTCCACTCTGCTTCTACATTATCAGATCCAAAATCATTATCGTTACCTGAAACAGAAATCATCCATCCGAACTTGTCATTTTTGCTTCGGTCACCCAACAATACAGAACCATTTAAAATAGGCTTATCGGTTATAAAATTTATACCTGAACCTAGTGTTGCAGAAAGTCTAAACCCCTGTGGAGATGTTCTCGTTATTAAATTCACCGAACCACCAAGCGCATCTGCATCCATATCAGGAGTAACTGCTTTACTCACTTCTATTGATTGAATCATATCTGCGGGAATCAAATCCATCTGAACATTTCTGTTATCGCCTTCAGCCGATGGTATTCTGCTACCATTAAGTGTAACGGAGTTTAGTTGCGGCGATAGACCACGTACAATTATATTTCTTGCCTCACCTTGATCCATTTGCATTGTTATACCGGGAATTCTTTTTACTGCATCTCCAATATTTGCATCAGGAAATTTCCCAATTTGATCTGTAGAAACTATATTGGTAATATTTAAGTTCGTTTTTTGAGTGTTCAATGCTTTTGACTGCCCGCTTAAACCATAAGCGAGAACTTCAACACCATCTAGCTTCATGCTTTTCTGCTGTAGAGATAAACTAACACTAACTGTTTGGTGGGCAACTACAGTAACTTCTTGTGATAAATCGGCATAGCCTAGGTAAGAAATTTTTATAGAATAGGTACCTTCAGGCACATCTATTATTGTGAATTTTCCATCAAAATCTGTTATCGCACCTTTTGACAATGATAGGATTATAGCATTTGCACCGGGTAAATAAAGACCGTTTTCATCGGTAACGACACCTTTAATGTTGCCAGATTGGGCAAGTAAAATAAATGGTAATATTAAAAGTTGAGAGAGAATTACTGCTTTTTTCATTTTCAAAGTGGTTGTTATCGGACCACAAAGAAATTAGAAACAAGGGGAAATAGTGTTGCCTCAATTTTAAGGGTATTTTAAATAATTACCTTTTATAAAGGGTATTTACATTTAATTAACCCTCAGATAACAAAAAACCCTCTTCATTGCTAAAGAGGGTTTTTTTAAATAATTTGTTTAAAGCTTATGCTTCAAAAGGCTCTATGGAAACAAATGATTTTCCACCAGCTTTTTTGGTAAACTTTACTAAACCATCTACACGTGCGTGTAATGTATGGTCTTTTCCTGCGTAAACATTTTCACCAGGATTGTGTCTTGTTCCACGCTGTCTAACGATAATGTTACCAGCTATTGCAGCTTGACCACCAAAAATCTTAACTCCTAATCGTTTCGATTCTGATTCTCTACCGTTTTTCGAACTACCTACACCTTTCTTATGTGCCATTGTCTGAGGTTTTAAATATTATTATACTTTAAATGATTCAGCTTACTTAGCTACACCACCGTCTAATTCGTCTTGCCATTTTTGTAACTCGTCCCATTTGCCATCAGCAGCTAATTGTGCTTGCTTTGGCCATGTATCTGTTACATGATTTCCACGTACGTCTGCTATAATTTCAGAAATTTTAGCAGCGTCCGTTTTTGCTAATTCAGCAAAAGTAGAAATACCTGCATTGTTTAAAGTCTCAGCGATTTTTGGACCGATACCTTCAACTTTCTTCAAATCATCACCTTTAGCGTTAGCTTTCTTAGTTTTTGCTTTTGGTGCTGCCGGAGCTGCTTTTGCCTCAACTTTTTTAGCCTTTGGTTCAGCTTTTTTTGTCTCAGTCTTCTTTGCTCCTTTAGAAATAATAGATTCGATTACAACCTCTGTAAGAGACTGACGATGTCCATTTTTCTTTCTGTAGCCTTTACGTCTTTTCTTGTGAAAAACGATTACTTTGTCACCTCTTAAGTGTTTAACGACTTTAGCCTCTACTGTGGCTCCGTCTATAGCCGGGGCGCCGATAGTAACGTTCGATCCATCAGCCAAAAGAAGAACATTGTCAAAAGTAACTTTCTTACCTTCTTCTGCTTGTAAACGGTGAACGTACACTTTCTGGTCTTTTGCAACTTTAAACTGCTGCCCTGCCATCTCTACAATTGCGTACATACTGTTAAATGTAATGATTAAACCTGATGGATTTTTTCCATAGGCGGGTGCAAATATAAATCTTAATCGTGAATTAACAAGTATTTTTTACGAATTTTACTCCCTCTTAATTCTTGTAGTGTTCGAAGCCTTAAATAGTTGCATAAAAGCAAGGGTCAATACTAAGCTTGTTGTAAAACCCATTACCGCCACTACTATAAAAACTATAGCTTCAAAACTCTTATAGGTACTTGCCCATTTAGTAGACAATTCTTCTAAAAACCCTGGTTGTAGCTCTGTGGAATACACTGTAAAAAACAGCGTAAATATTAAAGTTGCCACCCCTCCTGTTATCAAACCTGCCATAAAACCACCGGCATAGGCAAAATCACTCCCTTTTTTTAATTTATAATACTTGATAGCCTCATATATTGCAAAACCTATAATAACAGTATTAAAGAGACTATAATAAACATTTACGTGTAGTTGAAGTAATGATAATATTAGAAAATAAGCAATTAAACAACCACTGGCAGCGAGACCAAATCTAATAGGTAGGGCGTAATTATTCATGACAGAGATATTTTTTGTTCAGACTTTCAAGATAAAAAATAAACAACAATTAATCTGTTAAAGAATACTTATTTTGAAGATTGTTCCTACAAAATTCATTATTTATGTAACAAATTGGGGAAAATCAACACCAATGGAACAGAACAATTAAATACTAACCTAAAACAGTTTAAATGAAAATGAAATTACTACTGGTTTCTGTCCTATTCTTTTGTGGATTTGCCGGACTCGCACAAGAGGTTGCCTATGAAGAGTACAACCTTGAAAACGATTTACACGTTATTCTACATCAAGATAACACCGCCCCTATTATTTCCATCTCCGTATTTTACCACGTTGGATCAAAAGATGAAGACCCGCAAAGAACAGGGTTTGCCCATTTTTTTGAACACTTACTTTTTGAGGGAACTGAAAATATAGAAAAAGGAGAATGGGACAAAATAGTTTCCGCCAACGGTGGATCAGGAAACGCCACTACAAATGAAGATAGAACGTATTATTATGAAGTTTTTCCTTCTAACAATTTGGAATTGGGCCTTTGGTTAGAATCTGAAAGAATGCTTCACCCTGTCATCAACCAAAAAGGAGTTGATACTCAAAACGAAGTAGTCAAGGAAGAAAAAAGACTTCGCGTTGATAATTCACCTTACGGAAAATTCATTGAGAACATAAAGAAGAACCTTTTTAAAAGCCATCCTTATAAAGAAACGGTAATTGGAAAGATGGCAGACTTAGATGCCGCTACTTTAGATGAATTTAAAGCTTTTCAGAAAAAATTCTATTCTCCGAACAACGCTGTACTAGTTGTTGCGGGAGATTTTGAAAAAGAAAATGCCAAAAAGTTGATTTCAGATTATTTTAAGGATATTCCAAAAGGAGCAGAAATTGCAAGAAACTTTCCAAAAGAAAATCCTATCACATCAGAAATTAATGCAAAGGCTTACGACTCTAATATTCAAATACCGGCTACGATGATCGCTTACAGAACTCCCGGTGTAAGAAATAGAGATAGCCAGGTACTAGAAATGATTTCCACCTATTTATCTGACGGACCATCTTCAAAACTTTACAAGAAAATGGTAGATGAAGAAAAGCAGGCATTACAAATCGGTGCCATACCCGTAACCTTAGAAGATTATGGTATGTATATTGTTTTTGCACTTCCGGTAGGTGAAACCAGCTTAAGCACACTTAATACTTCTATAGAAACTGAAGTAGAGAAATTGAGAAATGACCTTATTTCTGAAAATGATTATCAAAAACTACAAAACAAGTTTGAAAATCAGTTCGTAAACAGTAATTCTAGTATTGAAGGTATTGCAGAATCTCTTGCTGAGTATTATACACTTTATGGAGATACATCTCTTATCAATAAGGAAATAGAAGTTTATAGATCTATCACCAAAGAAGAAATTAAAGAGGTCGCCAACAAGTATTTAAAGCCCAACCAAAGATTGGTTCTAGAATATTTACCTGAACAAAATTCTGCAAACTAAAAATGATTATGAAAAATACATATATATTACTACTAACATTATTTTCCTTCATTGCTGTACAAGCACAGGTAGACCGTACGGTTATGCCCAAACCAGGACCTGCACCTGAAATTAATCTAGGGGTTCCGAAATCATTCAACCTCAACAATGGCTTAAAGGTACTGGTGGTAGAAAATCACAAATTACCTAGAGTTTCTATGCAATTATCTATAGATAACCCGCCAATATTAGAAGGCGACAAAGCTGGTGTCGCAAGTTTAACAGGTAGTCTTTTAGGGCTAGGTTCTAAAAATGTTACCAAAGAAGCTTTCAATGAAGAAATAGATTTTTTAGGAGCCAGACTTTATTTTAGCTCTCAACGTGCCTATGCCCAATCGCTTTCTAAATACTTTCCTAGGATGATGGAACTTATGGCAGATGCCGCTATAAATCCGAATTTCACACAAGAGGAATTTGACAAAGAAAAAGATAAACTTATTACAGGGTTAAAATCTGAAGAGAAAGTAGTTTCATCGATATCCAGCAGAGTTCAAAGAGCTTTAGCTTATGGCAAAAATCACCCTTATGGCGAATTCACTACCGAAGAGACGGTAAACAATATAACTCTTAGTGATGTTGAAGAGTTTTACAGAGATTATTTCGTACCCGCTAAAGCATACCTAATTGTAATTGGTGATGTCAACCTTGAAGAAGTAAAAACCTTAACCGAGAAATACTTTACCTCTTGGACAAAAGCCGTACCGCCAAGTTTCTCTTATTCTCAACCTAAGAATGTACCTAATACGCAAATCAACTTTGTAGATATGCCTAATGCCGTACAGTCTGAAATTACAGTTCAGAATATTGTCAATCTTAAAATGAGCGATGACGATTATATTGCGGCCTTATTAGCCAATCAAATTTTTGGTGGTGGTTCTGACAGTAGATTAAACCTAAAACTTAGAGAAGATAAAGGATACACCTATGGCGCTTATTCATCTTTAGGTAATGACAAATACGGTCCTTCTAGATTTGTTGCTTCTGTTGAAGTACGAAATACTGTTACGGACAGCTCTGTCGTTCAAATATTAAAAGAACTTGAACAGATTAATACTCAGCCTGTAACTGATGAAGAATTAAAAACCACGAAGGCAATTTACGCCGGTAGTTTTATTATGGCTTTAGAAGATCCGGAAACCATTGCTAGATATGCTTTGAATATTGAAAAAGAGAAGCTACCTAAAGACTTTTACAAAACTTTTCTTGAAAAACTAGACAAGGTTAGTAAAGCAGAAGTAGAAACTGCCGCTAAAAAATATTTTAATGTAGATAATGCTAGGATAATTGTCGTTGGTAAAGGAAGTGATATTCTTTCTGGTCTACAAAATGTAGCCTTTAAAGGAAAAAAACTTCCGGTTCTTGCTTATTCTAAAACTGCCGATAGAGTTGAAACTCCAGATTACAATGTTGCTGTACCTATCAATATATCAGCAAAATCTGTACTTGAAAAGTATATTACAGCTATTGGGGGAAAAGATAAACTTGAAAGTGTCAATACCTTAGCTATGATGGCAGCAGCCGAAATGCAGGGAATGAAACTAAACTTAAATGTTAAAAAAACATCTAGCAACCAACTTATGCAAGATGTACAAATGATGGGTAATTCTGTAAGCAAACAAGTTTTAAACGGAGATACCGGGTATATGGTTATGCAAGGTCAGCGTAAAAATCTTGAAGAAAAGGAATTGAACGCTATTAAAAAAGAATCCGCCCCTTTCATTGAACTTCAATTATTGAGCGATGATTCTGTGGTTATAGAAGGTATGGAAATGGTAGGCGAAAAAAATGCTTACAAATTAAAGGTTGGAGAAAACAAATCTGCTTTCTTTGATACTGAAACCGGACTTAAACTACAAGAGATTACCGTAACCGAAATGCAGGGGCAACAGATTGCAAGCACTTCTAATTTTGAAGATTACAAAGAAGTATCCGGTGTATTGTTCCCGTATAAAATAATACAAACTGTAGGTCCACAAACTTTTGAATTCATAGTTTCTGAAATCAAAGTCAATGATGGGGTATCACCTGCCGATTTTGAGTAACAATTATTTAGTTTAAATAGAAAAACCCGCTCATTAGCGGGTTTTTTGTTTTTCAATCTCTAGGGTAAATTCTTATCCTATTTTTCTTATTCTTGCTTCTCCGAATATTAATCCTTTATCCACTTCTGGATTACCCGTGTAATTCACATTTGTTTCTCCGTAGCAGGTTACCTTTAACCTATCTTTTACATTAACTCTAAAATTACTTTCGCCATAAGCAGTAATTTTAGTCTCACCTGCAACCATACCTTCGGTATTTACCTCGCTTTCACCGTATGCTCTAAATACCTGGCGAGCCACAGCTCCCTCCCCTATTTCTAAATAACTACTACCATAGATAGCTACTGTTAATTCATCTATAGAAACCGAATCAAAGTATACTTTTGCCTCACCGTATAATGACATTTTAAAATCATCTGCATTAAAAAGATTTTTACACCTTACTACTTCCTCACCTCTTATGGATAGATTTTCCAACTTTCTATAGGTGACCGTAGCAGTTGCGATGGTACCATTATAAAGTGATTTACTACCACGCCATTGATCAGTTGAAATTCGTTCAGATTTTGTAACCACTTTGGCCCCATCTAAATACAAACGTAAAGTTCTACCCTCTACTTCTACATTTATTTTATCTAACGAAATTTTTGCATTTTCAATAACCACACTTTCCTCTTCGTCTTCCACTAGATTTACCGCTATATGCGGACTAACAATTAATTTGTCGAAAGATTTTACGTTGAACGTTTTTTCTTGTGCCAAAACATTACCCGTCATTATAGCAATCGTAAGAACAATAAATAATAATTTTTTCATGATTTCAATTTTTTGATTAGCTCTATACAAAGACAAGCCAAAAATCAATTTGTTACAGTAGAGATTACTATTTCTGCTGAGCTACTGTCTTTTTTCTATTTACCAGCCATACCCCAAATAGGATAATGAGCCCGGCTAACAACTGAAGAATGTTAATATTCTCCCCATCTAAAAAGCCCCATAACACCGCTACAAGTGGTATCAAATATGTAACAGAAGCCGCAAATACCGGACTAGATAATTTTATCAGTTTATTAAACAGGATATTTGCCAATGCCGTACCTAAAAAAGCCAATGCCATTATATACCAGACTGTTTCATGCATAGCACTGTTACCCACAAACTGCTTAAACACGCCAGAATAGAACAATATTATTAACGCGGGAAGAAAGGCAACCCCAAAACTAGCCGTTGTTACAGCCAAGGAGGTTAAATGAGATAAATACTTTTTAATAATATTAATATTGAAAGCATAACCCAAAGCAGAAATAATGATGAACAATGCATACCAATAATTCTGGTCTACGTTATTCTCCATACCAGTTGCAATTAATACTACAGTTCCAAACAATCCTATTAAAACCCCAAGAACTTGCCTACCTTTTAATGATAGTCCAAAAAGTGCCAGCCCCACCAAAGTGGTAAATAAAGGTGTCACAGAATTTAAAATTGAAGTAATACCGCTACTTATTTCAGTTTGTGCCAAGGCAAAGAAAAATGGAGGAAAAAATGAACTACACAGTCCGGCGATAGTTACCCATTTCCAATCTTTTTTCGAAAGTGTTTTTAAAGACTTAAAACCCAATATGAATAACAGAACCGATGCAAATACAATTCTTAATCCGCCTACTTGCAGAGGAGTATACCCTACTAAAGATCTTTTGATCAATATAAACGAAGAACCCCATATAAGTGATAGAAATAATAGGTAAATCCATTTTTGATCTATATTCTTCAATGCTGATTTTTTTTAAAACAAAAGTGAGCTTTTTTCTAAATAAACCAACCTGTTATCCAGATATTTTTAAATACATTGACTAAAACATTTTACATATTTGGTATCTTTACATTATAATTAGATATGCTTATGATTTGCATGTGTCAAATAAATCTATTGTCATGAAATTAAAAATATTAGTTCTCTCTATAACCGCATTCATCTTATCTACCACCATTTCGTTAGCTCAAGAAAAATCTAACGTTATTGCTAAACTTGAAAACAGAATAACGAATTCTATAGAAATTGGTATAGACGGTATGGCTTGCCAAGAAGGATGTGCAGATAAAATTACCTCTAACCTAAAAGAGAAAGATGGAGTTATTTCTGCAGATATTAACTTTGACAATAAAAACGGACTTATAGTTTTTGATCCAACTTTAATTTCTATTGAAGAGGTAAAATCTATAATCACCGGCACAAAAGTAAAAGACTATAAATACACTATAAATTCTGTTACCCAACAAGATAACTAAAATGAAAAAATTACTATATACACTTATTTTAGCTACTTTTTTAATCTTCACCTCATGTAAAGAAACCAAAAAAGCAAAAGAGCCTTCGAAAATGGAAAATGTGATGAGCATTCATGACGAAGTGATGCCAAAAATGGGAACTCTAGGAAAATTAGTGGGTCAATTAAAACCAATGGCAGATTCTCTAGGAGTCGAATCAGCTGAAGCAAAAGCAATGACAGACCTACAAGAAGCTAATAGATCCATGATGGATTGGATGCAAGGTTTTGGAGACCGTTTTGATGCTGATGAAATAATGAACGGTAAAGAGCTTACCGATGAAAAGAAAGAATGGTTAAAGGAAGAAGAAGAGAAAGTTCAACAAGTAAAGGAGAATATTAATTCTAGTATTGAGCGTGCCGAAGAAATTCTTAGCAAACAATAAAAATTTAAAATGGCAATTTAGAAAGGTCTACATTGCCCCCGGAAATAATAATTCCTATTTTTTTATTTTGAAAAACTTCTGGCTGTGCTTTTGCTTGTTTCAAAACTGCAGCCATAGCTACCGAACTAGAGGGTTCTATGATAATTTTCATACGTTCCCAAACCAATTTCATAGCGGTAACAATCTCATCTTCGGTAATTCTTACAATACCACTAACGAGTTCTTTTATAATAGGGAAATTCTTATCGCCCAACATTGTTTTTAATCCGTCCGCAATGGTATTAGTGGTTTCATTACTTTCTATTTTACCACTTTGTAATGAGCGGTAGGCATCATCTGCCTCAAAAGGTTCTGCTCCATAAACTTTACAGTTATGACCAAAATATTTTACCGCCAAAGCAGATCCGGCAATAAGTCCGCCGCCGCCAACTGGGCAAAAAACAAAATCTAAATCCGGTTGTTCTTCTAGTAACTCTAATGCTGCGGTACCTTGACCTAAAATAACATTATTATCATTTGAAGGATGTACGAAAATTGCTCCCGTTTTCCCTACTATTTCATCTGCTAGCGACTGTCTTGTTTCTACCTTTGGCTCGCACTCGTATATTTTGCCCCCATACTCCCTAACACCAACTTTTTTGACTTCTGGAGCTGTATTTGGCATTACAATATGTGCCGTTACACCAACACTCTGAGCTGCAAGTGATAAGGCTTGTGCAAAATTACCAGATGAGTGAGTTACTACTCCGCCTTTCTTTTGTTCTTCTGACAACTGTAGAATAGAATTGGTAGCACCGCGCATTTTGTAAGCCCCTGCCCTTTGAAAATTTTCACACTTAAAAAATACTTGAGCATTAACTTCTTTGTCAATTAACCTTGATGTTAGTACAGATGTTTTGTGAACAAATGGAGCTATTCGTTTATGACAATTTAATAGATCTTGTTTTGTCATCATACATCTTTATTTTTTCCACCTTAGAGTTTCAATAATTCCTCTAATATCATTCTGAAGATATGATGCTGCAGGTAAAATAGAATCATAATTGGGTTTCGTATAAAAATAAACAGAACCTGTTAGAAAATGCTCTATACTATCCGTTACAAAAAATTGAGATTGTGAGGCTGCGTTACCTTGTACCTCAAATAACGCTCCGTAGATTTTCTCATCAGGATTCACATACGGTTGCTCTACTATGTTATCTGCCTTAGCAGCATGTTCATAACTGAGTCTTTTAGAATCATTGATCAATTGAGACAAATTACCGTCAATCTTCTTATAGCTTAAAAAAATAGCGCCTTTCATCTCTTGGTAAGAGATAGTATAGGCTTGATCGCCATTTGGCTCCGCATTTGCCAGTTGATTGTATTTAAAACTGAAGTTCTCTGTTTCAATATCTGCTAGTTTCCCCTGTGGATATTCTAATCGCATTTTAGCCTTCGGTTTGGGGATTACCGGCTCATCTTTACAGCTGAGCACAAAAAAAAATCCTATAAAAAATCCTACTAACGACTTACTCTTCATGTGGTAAGGTTACTTTTATTTGTTTCAATCTTTTCTTGTCCATCGCCTCTACCACAAAGGTATAAGACTCAAATATTATTTTTTCACCACGTCTTGGAAAACTACCAGCTTTTTCCAAGACAAAGCCTGCTAAGGTTTCTGATTCCCCTTTATTCTCCTCAAAGAATTCACTATCCTCTAGTTTAATAACTCTATAGAAATCTTTAAGTGGTGTTTTACCTTCAAATACATAATTGAAATCATCTAGTTTAGAAAAGATTAAATCTTCATCATCAAACTCATCACTAATATCACCTACAATTTCTTCAATAATATCTTCTAAAGACACCAGCCCAGAAGTACCACCGTATTCATCGACAACTATAGCCAAGTGATTTTTCTTCTCTTGAAACTCACCTAATAGATCATCTAGTTTTTTATTCTCAGGAACAAAATAAGGTTCTCTTATCAAGCTCATCCAATTAAAGGTTTTCCTATCTAAATAGGGCAAAAGATCTTTTACATATAGAACACCTTTAACGGTATCTATATTCTCCCCAAAAACCGGAATTCTTGAATACCCATGTTTTTTAATTTCTCCAAGAACTTCAAGAAATTTCATCTGCTCATTAAGTGCAAAAATATCTATACGAGGTCTCATTACCTGTTTGGTATCTGTATTACCAAAAGTTACGATTCCTTCTAAAATCTTTTTCTCTTCTTTAGTAGTATCGCCTTGAGAAGTTAAGTCTAATGCCTGAGACAACTGATTTATACTTAAACTTGATTTCTGTTTTCCAAGCTTATTGTATAAAAACAAAGTGCCTGAACGCATTGGCAAACTCAATGGCGAAAAAATAAAATCTAACACTCTTAACGGGTAAGCCATAAAATGTGCAAAGCTCATTCTATTTCTATTGGCATAAACCTTTGGTAGAATTTCACCGAACATTAAAATCAAAAAAGTAGCAACTACGACTTCTAATAGAAACCGCTCAGAAAGCACACCAAACCATATTCTATTAATATTTTCAAAAAGTGTATTCCCGATAACACTAAACAATAAAACCACACCAATATTTATAGCATTGTTGGCTATCAATATAGTAGCCAACAACTTTTTTGGTCGTTCTAGAAGTTTAATAAGAATAGAACTTTTAGCAGATTTCTCATCTTGTAGTTCCTTTATTTCTGTTGTAGACAAGCCGAACATAGCCACTTCAGCACCAGAAATAAGTGCAGAGCAAACAAGTAGTACACATAGTACAACTATATTCATTGCAAAAACACCGTTTACAACCAATGTTGTCATTAATAACGGTAATGGGTCTGGGTCCAATAGTTGCTATTTAAATATTGTTAGAACGGTAAATCATCATCCTCATCCTGGCTTAAAGGAGCAGATGTTTTAGACGGTGTTCTATTTTCTGCACTAGCGGGTTTCTGAGGACTAGGAACTGAATCACCATTGTTTTGCATACCTTCTTTCTTTGTAGTCAAAAAAGTAAATTCTTGTACATGTACCTCAGTTGAATATCTGGTATTACCATCTTCACCTTGCCATTGGCGATTTTTCAATCTACCTTCTACATATACCTTATCTCCTTTACTCAAATATTTTTCGCAAACTTCAGCTGCTTTATTTCTTACAACAATGTTATGCCAATCTGTATTTGTAACGCGCTCACCCGTAGATTTATTGGTATATGTCTCATTCGTAGCTATCGGAAATCTACCAATACTACCACCTCCTTCAAAATAATGCATTTTAACTTCATCGCCTAAATGCCCAATTAACATCACCTTATTTAATGTACCGCTCATAATTTAAAGATATAAAAATCAAAAGTACTAAAATTTAAATGCTTTGATAAAATCTGCAATTAAAACAGGTACCGGAAATTCAGTTACTTTTTCGACCGCAATCTTATTGGGAATATCGGTCTTTATATCTACAATCCAGAACTTTGTATGCAAGTGCTGATGAGATAACTTATGCACAATTGGCGTATTATTATACATTTGTATATCATCTGAAATCAAATTTTTAAAATCTTCTTTATACCTTATCGCAATATCATCAAGTACTAGTAAAGAATCTGATTCTATTAATGGAAACTCCCAAAGATTCTGCCAAATACCTTTTCCTTTTCTTTGTTGAAGGCACGTAAAACGATTTCCTTTTTCATCCTCATATATAGGTATAAGATAATTAAAGTACCTATTACGCACTCTTGTCTTCTTTAACTTCACCGGTAACTGATCAACCAATCCTTTTTTTAGGGCTACACAACTTTCATTTAAAGGACAAAGTAAGCACATCGGTTTTTTGGGCGAACATTGAATTGCCCCAAACTCCATAATACCTTGATTATAGTCCCTTATTTCTTTCGTGTTCATAACTTTTTGAGCCATAGCTTTAAAATATTTAATGCCCTCTGTGCTATTTATAGGTGTATCTATGCCAAAATATCTAGCCAGTACCCTATACACATTACCATCTACAACAGCCTGTGGTTCATTAAAACAAATGGATGAAATAGCACTTGCAGTGTAATCTCCTACCCCTTTCAATGTTAAAAGTTTCTTATAATTATCAGGAAACTTCCCTCCATATTGATCGATGACCATTTTTGCGGCGGCATGAAGATTTCTAGCTCTAGAGTAATACCCTAGGCCCTGCCAAAGCTTTAGAATTTGCTCTTCACTTGCGTTGGCAAGATCCCTAACAGTCGGAAAAGAATCTACAAACCTTAAGTAATACGGGGTTCCCTGGGCTACTCTTGTTTGTTGAAGAATAATTTCCGATAGCCATATTTTGTACGGATCAGTAGTCTTGCGCCACGGTAAAGTGCGCTTATTTTTATGATACCAATCTAAAATTTTATCCGAAAATGACATGCTCTTCAATACTAAGTTATAAAAGTAGCAGTTTATACACTTAAAATTAACCCATTAGAAAGAAAGATTGAATTTAATTTATATATTTGCAACCCGAAAAAACATACAGAAAATTTAATATTGAAAGATGACGAAAGCGGAAATTGTATCAAAAATCTCAGATAAGCTGGGAATTGAAAAAGGAGATGTACAGGCAACTGTCGAATCCTTTATGGAAGAGGTAAAAACATCATTAGAAAGTGGTGATAATGTTTACCTAAGAGGTTTTGGTAGTTTTATTATCAAAACGAGAGCCGAAAAAACCGGTAGAAATATTTCCAAAAATACAACTATTAAAATACCCGCTCACAACATTCCGGCATTTAAACCAGCTAAGGTTTTTGTGGAAGGAGTTAAGAGTAACGTACACGTAAAATAATTAATCTTAAAAAAGAACTTTATGCCAAGCGGTAAGAAAAGAAAGAGACATAAGGTAGCTACACATAAGCGCAAGAAGCGTAGAAGAGCTAACCGACACAAGAAAAAGTAGTTTTAAAACTACTTTTCCCTTTTAAAAAACGTTCATTGACATAGAGATCTAGAATTTGGATTTCGGCAGATACAATTGTATTTGTCTATGGTATTGTTTAATCAGTTTGTTCCCTATTTTATAGTCGGAACAACTAAAAATATATTCAGGTGAATAGAGAATTAATCGTAAGATCTAGTTCCCAATCTGTTGACTTTGCCTTATTAAAAGACGGAAAACTCACTGAACTGCATAAAGAAGAGAATAATAATGATTTTTCTGTTGGTGATATTTTTCTTGCCAAAATAAGAAAGCCGGTGACCGGTCTTAACGCAGCGTTCGTAAACGTTGGTTATGAGAAAGATGCATTCTTACATTACCACGACCTTGGTCCGCAATTATCTTCCATGCTGAAGTTCGTTAAACAAGTGAGTACAGGAAAACTGAAAGATTACACTTTAGGAAATTTCCCGTTCGAGACCGATATTGACAAAAATGGTGTAATTACCGATGTCATAAAAGCGAACCAATCTTTATTGGTTCAAATTGTAAAAGAACCTATATCTACTAAAGGACCGAGAATTAGCTCTGAGCTATCGATTGCCGGACGATATTTGGTAATGGTTCCTTTCTCCGATCGTGTATCCGTATCTCAAAAGATAGGTAGCAAAGAAGAGAAAGACAGGTTAAAAAGACTCGTTAGAAGCATTAAACCAAAAGGTTTCGGTGTTATCATTAGAACGGTCGCAGAAGGGCAAAAAGTCGCAGAACTGGACAAAGATCTAGAAAACTTGCTGAACAAATGGACAGCAATGTGTAAAAAATTACATCGTGCCCTAACACCATCGAAAGTATTTGTAGAACTCAATAGAGCATCTTCTATCTTAAGAGATGTATTCAACGATAGTTTTACAGGAATACATGTAGATGATGCCATCTTATTTAATGAAATTAAGGACTATGTGGCAGAAATCGCTCCTGAGAAGGAGAGTATCGTTAAGCACTATAACGACAATGTACCTATTTTTGAAAAGTTTTGTATAGAAAGACAGATTAAAACGTCTTTTGGCCGTACAGCAGCAATGAGCAAAGGTGCTTATTTAATTATAGAGCATACTGAAGCACTTCATGTAATAGACGTTAACAGTGGCAATAGATCCAACAAGTCTAAAAATCAAGAAGATACTGCCTTAGAGGTAAATCTTTTGTCCGCATCAGAAATTGCAAGGCAATTACGCCTTCGTGATATGGGCGGAATTATTGTTGTCGATTTTATCGATATGGTAAAACCACAACATAGAAAAAGACTTTTTGAACATCTTAGAGATGAGATGAAAGATGATCGTGCCAAACATAAAATACTACCTCCTAGTAAATTTGGTTTAATTCAGATTACCCGTCAAAGGGTACGACCTGAAATGAATATTAAAACAACTGAAGAGGACCCTAATAATGCAGGGAAACAGGTGGAAGCACCTATTGTTTTAATAGATAAAATTACAGCGGACCTTGAAAAACTTCTTAAAGGACCTGCAAAAGACAACAGTATAACACTTAATATACACCCGTTTATAGCAGCCTATATAACTAAGGGATTCCCATCAATGAGAACAAAATGGTTCTTGGAATATAAAAGATGGGTTAAAATTCAACCACGTGATGCGTATACGTATCTTGAATACCGTTTTAAAAATAAAGACGGCAAAACAATATATTAAGCCATAATGGCTTTATACTTTAAAAGCGACTCCCAACAGAGTCGCTTTTTTTGTTTTAGGTTTTTATGTGTTCTAACAATTAAATTCCTAACCAACCATAATAAATGCCTTGTGGAAATTGCTCTTCAACCCTTATGTAAAATTCATTTTACTGTAACCAATGTGGGGCAAAAGTGATTTCCAAAAGAATTACAGTTAAAAGAATTTTAGAAGATGTTTTTCATAACTATGTAGGTTGGGATAATAAATATTTAACCACTTTAAGATATCTAATTTTAGATTCAGGAGTTCTTCTAAGAGAGTACTACAATGGTACTCGTGAAAAATACATCAACCCCTTTATATTTTTAAACATTGGTATAGTAATTAGCTTATTTGCATTTAATTCTTTTAATGAAGAATTTATATCAGTTATGAATGAATTCAGTGAATCTCAACTTGATTGGTATACCGAAATTACAGGCGTCCATTTGCAGACCCAGAATTACAATCAGAGTAATTGACAAAATCGTCTGAAAGTTCGAAATTTATATTAAAGTATTTTAATATAATTGGTGATACTTCCGCTCCCTATATATACATTGATGGCTTTTCTTATATATAGAAAACCATATAATTACGCCGAACATATTGTAGCCAACTCTTACATTCATGGGTTTAGTTTTTTAACTACTTCCTTTATATTTTTTATTGCTATTTGGATTCATCCAAGTCTATATCTCTTAATTTACCCTTTATTCATTCTTTAATACACATATGTCTACGGAAATCTCTATAAACAAACTTTTGGACAGTCAATTTTGAAAAATATTATATTTTTAGCCATTTTTATCGGATGCTTATTAGCTTTGGTAATAATATGTATTGTCATTGGATGCATTTTGGGAAACTTTAAATAAACTTCATTGAATCAATCATCAAAAGGCTACACTATTCAAGAAGCCACTAGAAAAATAGAAAGCTACTGCGCATATCAAGATCGCTGCCATAAAGAAGTAGTCAGTAAATTGAAGGATATGGGCATGATTCCATTAGCCATCGATACTATTATAGCCCAACTTATCGATGATAGGTTTTTAAACGAAGAGCGATTTGCGAAAAGTTTTGCCCGTGGTAAATTCAATATTAAAAAATGGGGTAGAAACAGAATTGTTCGTGAGCTGAAATTCAGGGATATTTCCAAATACAATATCACCAGTGCTCTTAAAGAAATTGATTCTGAAGCTTATATTTCTACTTTAGATGACTTAGCAAAGAAGAGGCTACAGCAAATTACAGAACCCAATATTCAAAAACGTAGAAAAAAATTAGCCGATTACCTATTATACAGAGGCTGGGAAAGCCACTTGGTTTATGAGAAATTGCAAGAACTTATAAAATAAATCTACCTAATTTTCTACTAGTACCTTATTATTCTTATTGGTTCTAGAAATAGCTTCTTTATTTTTCCAATCGATCCAATCTTGACCCTTTAACTTACGCATTAACACATCATAATAACGCATTATAAGAATGTTATACGATGCTTTTGCCAAATTTTTAGGACTACGAGCCAATGCTCTTAAACTCATTGAAAAGCCCGGTGTAATGTATTTCATATAGTGCCAATACCCTTCTGGCATATATAATACTTCACCATGCGAAAGAGTTGTTTTAAATCCGTTTGCATTTTTTAATGCCGGCCACTTATTATAATCAGGATTCGAGAAATCTATACTTTCATGCGTAATTAAAGAATATGGAACTTTATAAAGTTTCGCTGTTTCAGATTGTGGAAAAAGTACCACTTCTTTTTCCCCATCAAAATGAAAATGGAAAATATTGGCTAAATCAATATCGTAATGCATGAATGTGTAAGAATCTCTTCCACCAAAAAAAAGCATAGGCAAACCCTTTAACAAATTTAAACCAAAATCAGGAAAGCTATAGTCTTTCTGTAAAGCAGGCACTTCCTTTAAAATATTCCAAAGAAAAATGCGGTATTTAGTTGGCTCCTTCTTCAATAAGTCCACATATTCCGCCACCTTCATTTTTGCATGTGGTTCATTGAAACCATCTTTATGCTGTACCGGTCTATTGTCATACAAAGGCACGGTAATATCTCCCGCTACTTCCTTAATATAATCTAGGCTCCACTTATTAAAAGCAGGCCAGTCTACAATAGCCTGTTCTATAACAACAGGTTTTTGAGGCTTAAAGTAGTCTTTAATAAAAGTATCCTTGGTTATATGTTTTACCCTAGGAATATCTGCTAACTTCAATTACACATGGTTTTTTAGGGAAGCTAAAGGCAATTAACGATAAGAATATAATTTCTAAAATGTATAAATGTCGCTCTAGTCGGCAATTTTAGCCTTTTGCTTCGCATTTTCATTACGCTCAATTGAATGACCCGGTCTTGACCATTTAGGTTTTTCCCCTAATGGTTTTAATTGTGAATCCTTTGCTTCAACAGTTTTTGGCTGTGATACTTTGGTAAATGGTTTTTGCGGATTTAAGCCTAACATTTTAAACATTTCCATATCTTCATTCACATCTGGGTTAGGAGTGGTCAACAACTTATCGCCTGCAAAAATTGAGTTTGCACCTACAAAGAAACACATTGCCTGCCCTTCTCTACTCATTTCCGTACGCCCAGCCGACAAACGTACTTGGGTCTCTGGCATAACAATTCTTGTAGTAGCTACCATACGTATCATATCCCATATAGACACTGGTTCTATATCTTCCATTGGCGTACCTTCTACGGCAACCAACGCATTAATTGGCACAGATTCTGGTTGCGGATTCAATGATGTTAAAGCAACTAACATACCTGCTCTATCTTCTAACGCTTCTCCCATGCCAATAATACCACCGCTACAAACGGTTACATTACTCTTACGAACATTTTCTATAGTATCTAAACGATCTTCAAAGGCACGAGTAGAAATAACATCTTTATAATAACCTTCTGAAGTATCTAAATTATGGTTGTAAGCGTATAAGCCAGCTTCTGCCAAACGTTTTGCCTGATTCTTAGTAATCATACCTAAAGTGCAACATACCTCCATATCAAGCTTATTAATGGTACGTACCATTTCTAGCACTTGATCAAACTCAGGGCCATCTTTTACATTTCTCCATGCAGCACCCATACATATACGAGAACTACCAGATGCTTTTGCTCTAAGCGCTTGAGCTTTAACTTGAGACACGGCCATAAGATCATTACCTTCAATATCTGTATGGTATCGTGCAGCTTGCGGACAATAGCCACAATCTTCTGGACAACCACCGGTTTTAATAGAAAGTAAGGTAGAAACTTGTACCGTATTAGGATCATGATTTTTCCTGTGTACAGTAGCAGCTTCGTAAAGTAGCTCCATTAAAGGCTTGTTGTATATTTCTAGGATTTCTTCTTTTGACCAATTATGTCTTGCTTCGCTCATATAATCTTAGGTTGTTACCAGGGTTCAAAAATAACTGAATTTAAATTGAAAAAATAATTGGTAGGTTTTATTTGATGATATTAGTCTTCTATTCCTTCTTAGATATCAAAATACTTACAGCATTGCCCCCAAAACCAACGGCGTTTACCAATATTTTTTTAAGCCTGTCATTACAATTTTCTCCGTCTAAATAAGGAACTGAAATCATCTGATTATGCTCCAACATCAATATTGCCAATTCTAAATTCAGCATTCCTGATGTAGCGAATGTATGCCCTATCTTCCATTTATTAGTTGTTAACCGAGGCATGTTATCGCCAAAAACTTCTTGTATAGCATTATATTCTGAAGAATCTCCTTTTATGGTGCCTGGTGTATGCATTACAATGGCGTCTACCTCAGCAGGACTTAAACTGCCCAATGCCATTTTCATGGATTTTTGAAAACATATGGCATTTGCTGATATTGAAGTATTATGTTTCAATATTTCTGTTGCATAACCCACACCCTCAATTACTGCCAAAGCATTTTTTACCACTCCTGTTTCTAGACAAGCTACCGATGCAGCTTCGCCTAAAATCATGGTATTGTATTCTTTTTTCAAATTCAATGCTTGGCAAGGGTAGTTTCGGCTAGGTTCAACCGCCAAATCAGCATTTGACTCAAGTGCTTTTGCATAAATCTTTAATGCCCTCATTTGGGCAATGGTGAAATTGGTCAACGGAGCTTCACTGGCTCCTACCAAAAACTTATTTGCCATTCCGCTATTTAGCCATGCTACTCCGTTCAACACCGAATGCAAACCTGTTGAACAAGTAATGGAATGTGATATATCTGGTCCGGTTGCGCCTAAATCATGAGATACCCAAGACGAAATATTACCAAGTGTAGTAGTTGGTGAACTTAAAGTTGATGAAATACCAGTTTCTAGAAATTCAGAATGATACTCTTCAAATAACTTTGTAGCTCCTCTAGAAGAGCCCATGTTTATTCCGAATTCCGAAGTGTTCTCCCAACCAGATTTTTCTATCGCTTTTCTTGATGCTAGCATGGCGAACAAAACACTGTTATCTAATTTTCTGTACTTATTATCAGACTCCCTTAACTCATCTACCTTCAACTTTGCCGATGCAGATAAGGTTGCCACCCAAGTTTTAGAATCATTTATTTCTGATAAAGAAAAGTAATGGTCGTTATTCTGATATGCTTCCCAAGTCTCTTCTAAAGTGCTTCCTAACGGGGAAAGTGAAGCTATGGATGTTATGGATATTTTTTCTTTCAAAGTATAATCTAAAAAGCGTTTAATGCTTCTGTTATGGTCTCATATACTTTCTGAAGTTCTTCATCAGAAATTATAAAAGGAGGTAAAACATAAATAGTATTTCCTAATGGCCTTAACAAGACCCCTCTTTGCATAAAGAAATTATACAATTCATATCGCAAATTTCCATAACGTCCTGTTTTTATATTTAGGTCAATGGCTAAAATTACGCCCATAACCCTCACGTCTTCTACTTGTTTATGTGACTTTATCTGCAATAAATAATCGTTATGAGAACGATTTATATGCTCTCTTGCAGCAGTTATTTCTGGGGAAGTAAGCAACTCAATACCTGCCAATGCCGCCGCACAACCCATAGGGTGTGCACTAAAAGTATGGGAATGAAAAAAGCCTTTATGTACCTCATCACTTAAAAAACGATCGTACACTTTCTGAGAACAGCTGGTAATACTCAGTGGAAACATACCTGCCGTTAATGCCTTGCTCAGGCACATAATATCTGGCTTGTTCTCTAAATTATCAGAGGCAAAATTCTTTCCTGTCTTACCAAAACCGGTCATAACCTCGTCAGCAATACATAAAACCCCGTGTTCTTGACATAATCGAATTAAGGCATCTAACCCTTCAGCTGAGTGAAATTTCATACCTGCAGCACCTTGTACTAGTGGTTCAAAAACAAATGCAGCACAACTATTTTTCTTTAAAATTTGAGACAGCTGCCTTTTTATCTCTTCATTATTATCTTCTTTCGGAACAGGTATTCGTTCTACTTTTAACAAAAAATCTTCAAAAGGCCCGTTATAAGATGAAAGCCCCGATGCACTCATTGCCCCAAAAGTATCGCCATGAAAACCGTCTTCAAAGGCTATTAGAGTATCTCTCTTTTCTCCATCGTTATGAAAATACTGAAGTGCTATCTTTATAGCTGCTTCAACGGCTGTAGAGCCATTATCATTAAAGAAAACCTTAGCCTGATTGTTTGGTAAAATCTCCATTAACTTTTCAGACAGCTCAATTGCCGGTTCATGGGTAAGACCACTGAACATCACAAAATCTAAAGTTTGCATCTGCTTGGTTATTGCCGAAACTATTTGCTCATTAGCGTGACCGTACATTACGGTATACCAAGATGCGATCCCGTCAATATATTCTTTTCCTTCTTCATCGAACAACAAAGCACCTTTTGCTCTTGTTATAGGCAATTGGGCTGCATCTAACTTATGTTGCGTAAGAGGGTGCCATAAGTGTTTTTTATCTCGACTAGATAGCTTTTCAAAGGTCATAGAATTTATAATTTTATCTATCTTGCAAAGATCGGGAAATAAACCGTAATAAATAGATGCCCTTAGAAAGAAACAAAAATGCCTATTTAAATTTTTCTGAAATTAAAAATTGGTCGGTATTCCTTATACTTTCCATAATTACTTTTTTCATACGCCTACCCTTCTTTTTTAGGGACTATATAGATCGTGATGAAAGTACTTTTATTCTTCTAGGACAATCATGGACAGATGGTTTTCTTCCCTATACTCAGTTATGGGATTTGAAACCGCCATTGACCTTTGCATTCTTTGCGGTTATCATTTCTGTTTTCGGTAAAAGTTTTGTTGCCATTAGATTCGCTGGTGTTCTTCTAGTGGTTATAACCGCATATTTCACATACAAAATTACATTTAACATCATATCTAAAAAGGCTTCTATTCTAGTTAGTGTATTCTGTATTTTTCTACTAAGCCTATTTGGTAGCCTACAAGGGGTAATGTCCGAACATATTTGTATTGCCTTTTTCGTACCTGCACTTTACCTTTTGCAGACGAAAAGATCTGCCGCATATATATTCTTGGCTGGCATATTAATGGGCGTAACGGTTATGGCAAAACTGAATATGGCTTTTCCTATATTATTTATTGGGCTATTTTTAATTTACGAATCCTTTTTGAAAAAAAAATATACAAATTTTCTTCTTGTATTGCTATTTGGAACTGGAGTTTTAACCGTAATTCTCGCCACGATAATTCCCTATTACTTAAGCGGTCAAACCTATATATGGTGGGAATCTGTAGTTCTTGCTCCTTTAAAATATACCGAAGCTAGACGCTATTCTATTTTTAAACTGGCTCCGATTTTTGTAATAACGTCACTCTTTTTAATCTACGCCTTTAAAAGTAAAAACCTTGACTTTAAAAACAGAAACATTCAATTATTGTTAGTTGCTATTATTGGTGTATTATTCTCTTTTATAAAAGGAGGGAGAATCAATGGTCATTATTTGATTCAACTTCATCCTATGTTACTCATTTTAGTGGGTATCGTTATTTACAACCTAACTTTACAATATAAACCAAAACTACCAGCATATTTAGCTTTAATTGGTTTATTGATACCTGTAGAAAGTTATTTGGAATATGTGAATGTTGTAAAAAACAAGATTGATAAAGATACCTTTTTTAATGGCGAAGGCTTCTCTGCACCTCAATTTATTATAGAAAACCAGCTAGAAACCAAAAACATACTCTTTTTTGAGTACCATATTGGCTACTGGAATTTAAACACCTTACCACCAACTACCGCCTCTACCCACCCTAGTAATATTTGCAGAGATGAGCTATTTACTTTTTTCAAAAACTCTAGAAAAAATTCTTTCGAAGAACTGAAGTTCATTATGGAAGAATTACAACCCAAAACTGTTATTGTGCGTAAAGGAAGGCGAATTTTAGATAAAAAAGAAGTTGAGGGAAATGAATATTTAGATATGTATATAGCTCAACATTACAAGATATTTGCTACCGTAGATAACGCATTAATTCTTCAAAGATTATAGTACACTTAATATTCCTTGAAATTTATCGGCATATTTTTTGATTACCTCTTTGGTAAACTCTTTTTCCTCATCAACTCTTCCAATTAAGGATACACCAGTTTTCTGAAGAATAATATCTTCTGTATATTTATTTTCTTCACCACTAAACATAACAGACACTTCATAACCTTTGTGCAACAACCAATTTATGGTCAATAGCGAGTGATTGATACTGCCCAAATAATTTCTAGAAACCACGACTACTTTATAATCCGGCATAATGATATCGAACATAGTATCCTCTTCATTCAATGGCACCAAAATTCCGCCAGAGCCCTCTATAATCAAATTATTCTCTGTTTCAGGTTCGGTAATATGAAACCTATCGATTCTTATACCTTCAATGTCTGCAGCTGCATGGGGACTCATTGCAGCTTTTAGCTCATAACTGCATGGGTGAAATTTTGATTTATCGTTAGAAATAAGACTTTCCACCTTTTTTGCATCTGAATTATCTAAATCGCCGGCTTGTACAGGTTTCCAGTAATCTGCTTCTAGGGCTTCTGTAAAAATTGCCGAAACTATAGTTTTACCCACTTCTGTTGAAATTCCTGTTACAAATATCTTCTGCATGCTATTCTTACTTTGAGTTAGTGATTATTCCACAATTTAGGCACTTATATTTTCTCTTTTCAAAAAAAGGAAAAAGTTTATAAAATATTCCCTTACTGTTATAATACGGTTCAGATTTTTGAGCTTTACAATTGGGACATACAATAGCGTTCCCTTCATTGTCAACAGCATAAGCTCTAATTTCATCATAAATAGCAATTGCCCTTTCTTTATCTTTTGAATACACCTGCAATTTAACTCCGCCAATGGCATTACTAATCAACGGATCTGAATTTAATGTATTTTCATCTCGAAGAAAAACCGGAATACCTTCAGATTCTAATTTACCCTTAACAATTTGTACATCTGCAACATATTCAAAAGAAGCTAACTGATAGAATTTACCTTGCATATATTCTTAAATAAAATTAGCCAACAATTTTACTAATAAACCAATCTCTTCTTTAGAATTGAAACTATGTAAACAAATTCTAAGTCGTTCTTGCCCTTCTGGCACTGTAGGAGAAAGAATAGCCTTTATATTAAAGCCTTTATCTATTAATTTTTCAGAAACCTGTTTTACGTTTTTTGATCCGGGAATTATGCAGCCTTGAATTGCTGTATCACTAGGCATAAAAAACTGTTCTATCTTATGCGCACATAATTGTTTTTTAAAAACCTGAATATTCTCATATAACAATCTTTTCGGCTCCTTTCCCAACTCTTCTAAATACTCATGTGCAGTAATAATCGTTGCTAAAGTATGTGGAGTTAATGCTGTAGTATAAATAAACGGTTTAGCAAAATTGATCAAATAGTCTTTTAAATCTTCAGAGCCCAAAATTGCAGATCCATGACAACCAAAGCCTTTTCCAAAAGTAACCGTTCTTGCGAAAACATCTTTTTCCAGTTTTAATTGAGTAATCAACCCTTCTCCGTTCTTACCCAGTACACCGACGGCATGAGCCTCGTCAACTATTAAATGATATGCATTTAATGTAGAAAATTTCGCAAGTGCTTTTAAATCGGGGGTATCTCCATCCATTGAAAAAACACTTTCCGTTACTATGTAAACGGCATAATCTTCATGTTCTTTTCTAGCTTTAATTACATCTATATTTTTTTTTAAACTCGATAAATTATTGTGCGAAAAACTAAAGCCCTTTGCATGGCTCATTCGTATACCTTCCCGTATACTTGCGTGAACATACTCATCATAAAACACCAAATCTCCTCGTTGGGGCAAGCAACTAAAAAGTCCCATATTGGCATCATAACCCGAATTAAAGACCAACGCGGCATCAGACTTATAAAAAGTAGCCAACAAAGGTTCTAATCTATTATATAATATATGGTTCCCAGATAAAAGCCTTGATCCACCAGAGCCGTTCGATGCTACACTTTCGGTCAATAATAATTGAAACGTTTTGGAAAACAAGGATTCATTAGTAGCAAAACCTAAATAATCATTAGAAAAAAAATCTATTAAGCCACCGATTGAAGATATCTTACGAAAAGTCTCGTCTTTCTTACGCTTTTCTAAAATATTCTGTAATTTTTTGGGTAGTTGGATCATATCACAAAAATAGGTTTTCTATGATATGATTGTAAGCTATTTAGATATTTACTAAAAAATTTCTTTTATTACTAAAAGTTATTCTAGCAAACCTTTAAATAGTTAAAAAAATCGTTTCATGAATCTGACTAAGAACTATTTACAAAATTATAAAATTCTCATAGCTTTGAGAAAAAGTTATTTGAAATGATAGAATAACATAAATATATATTACTTTTGTGTCTTTTTTTAAAGAAATTTCCTACATTGATATTAAAATATTAGATTAAGTACGTATCTTCTTATAAAGATAATAATGAAAGGGAGTAATATTTTAGATACCAACCGATTAAAAACTTTGATGCCTTTCGATGTTATGGATACGCACCCTGAGCTAATCTATGATAAAATTATATCTCTTGTCGCTGCTATCTATAATACTCTGACAAGCCTAATTTCATTAGTCGATAATAATTGGCAATTTTTCAAATCCCACTATGATATAGGCTATAACGAGACAACATTAGAAGAATCTTTTTGCAAACATATTTTCAAAGATGTTGTTGAATTATTAATTGTTGAAAATACGCAAAACGATAAACGTTTTGCGTATTTTCAAGTTAAGGAGAACCCTAATATTAGATTTTATGCAGGAACATATTTAACTACATCTAATGGTTTCCGTTTAGGCACAACATGTGTACTCGACAATGAATCTAAAGAACTAAATGACATACGAATAAACGGACTGAAAACTTTGGCAAAACAAGTAGTTCCTATATTTAAATTGAGAAAGACCAAAAAACTAGAAGAGAAAAGAAAAGAAAAAGTATTAAAGCGGAGTGATGCCAATTTCACATTTCATGAACTAGTTAAAAAAATACAAGGTCGCCCTTTTAAAGTGGGAAAACCAGTTTTCTCGAACGGTGTCTCCACTAAAACTAAAGATAAATGGAAGTCTTACTTTGATAGAGCGCTTACCTGTGGTAGATTTTTAGTGAAGCAGAAAATACAACATTCTAAGAAATTTTTGGATACATACGGGCTCGCTTCTTTTGACCTTATGTACAATAAAAAAGTTGAAAAATGGGTATTACTTGTTTTTCTAAAGATATTACCTCAGAAATTTTATTTCAACAAGTACTGATCAGTGTAAAAAAGAGATACGAAAAATTATGGATGCTTTTTTAGATATTATCTGTACTATAGATGAAGAAGGATGTTTTTTGAGCGTCAACAAGGCAAGTAAAGCAATTTGGGGTTACGACCCTAAAAACCTTATAGGTACCAACTACATTGAACTGGTCTATAAAGATGATAAACTACCCACAGAAAATTCTGCCGCATCAGTTTCTTCTGGAGAGAAAGCAGTCAATTTTGAAAACAGGTATCTCCATAAAGACGGTCATATAGTACATATGCTTTGGTCAGTCAATTGGAATGAAAAAGAAAGGGTATATTATTGTATCGCAAGAGATAATAGCGAAAAGAAAAAAACTGATTTTCAATTAGAAAACAGCGAACGTCGATTTAAAACACTTGTACAAGAAAGTAGTGATATTATTTCCATTCTAGACCGTGCGGGCAACTTTAAATATGTAAGTCCAAGTTCAATAAAGGTTATTCAAGTAAGTCCCGAAGAGTTCATAGGGCAAAATGCTTTTGATTTTATACACCCAGATGATCTTAAGCGCGTGACAAATACTTTTAATTTGGTCTTTAATCTTAAATCAGTTAAAATAGAACCATTTAGATTTAAAAACAAATACGGCGAATGGCGATGGTTTGCTGCAAATGTATCGAACCAACTAAATGAACCTTCGGTTCAAGGTATAATAATTACATCTAAAGATATAAATGAAACTAAAAAGGCAAAAGAGCAACTAGAACAAAACGAACGCCGATACAAAACTTTAGTACAAGAGGGTGGCGATATGATTTGTTTAATTGATGAGAAAGCTAATTTTACCTATGCAAGCCCAACTTCAACAAAAGTATTGAATATTACACCTGAACAGTTTGTAGGTACCAATGCGTTTGATTATGTGCACCCAGATGATTATGAGACTGTTTTTAACGAATTTATTAAAGTTTTAAATATTCCCCAAGTAACCATTAAACCATTTAGGTTTAAACATGGTAATGGTCATTGGATATGGTTAGAGACTATTATCACAAATAAAATTGGTGAGCCTACCTTAAAAGGTATTGTTGCCAATTATAAAGATGTTACCACTAGAGTTCAACACTTAAACGCAATTGAAGAACAAAATGAGAAATTAAAAAAGATTGCATGGACACAATCTCATATAGTAAGGGCTCCTGTAGCCAGATTAATCGGGTTGGTCAATTTATTCAGAGACGACAAAGAGAAATTAAGATTAGAAGAAAGAGAACAGATTCTTAAATATATAATTACTTCGGCAGATGAAATTGACCAAACCATTAAAGATATAGTCAATAATACCATCAACGCGATTGATTTAGACGATAATAAATGAATTACCAACTATTGATAATTGAGGATGATCCAATATTTACTTTTTTACTTGAAAAAGGAATTAATATTACGGATTTGAAAGGTGAAATATTTAATTTTTTAAATGGGAAACCTGCTTTAGAACATCTTAACGATAGCTATTCCGAAACAATAAACTATATAATTTTCTTAGATTTAAATATGCCAATTATGAACGGTTGGGAGTTTATGGACGAATTGGAAAAAATAGCTAAAACAGATAACTGTATGGTTTTTGTCTTAACTTCTTCTGCTTACAGGCATGATATCGAGCATTTAAAGAAAAAACCCTTGGTTGCCGATTTCGTTACAAAACCCATTACAGAATATCTTTTACAAGGTATAAAAGAAACCATTGAAGATAGGTTTGAAAAGAACCAAACTACTTAAATCCGAATCTTTAAAATAGACAATACCACAATTATTAAAATCTCAATGCATGCACACATGATCTGGCTTCATTATCTTAGCTAAAAATCTTTGTATGCGCCACTATATAATTTTTCTGTTTTTTTGTTTTCAAATTGTGTTTTGCACTGCACAAACCAACACATATGCTATCTCATTCGAAAATGCCGCCCATCACGAAGCAAATATTACTGCCATATTTAAAGATATTACATCAGATACGTTAGTACTAAGAATGAGTAGAACATCGCCAGGCAGATATGCTTTACACGAATTCGCGAAAAATGTTTATAATTTTAAAGCTAGCGATAGTAACGGAAATGCATTACAAATTACTAGAACGAACCCTTACGAGTGGAGAATTTCTGAGCATGATGGGACTATAAACATTAGTTACACCTTATTTGCTAATAGAGGTGATGGAACCTATTCACAAGTTGATGAAACTCATGCGCACATAAATATTCCTGCAACATTTATCTATGCCCAAGCACTTAGCGGTCGAGATATTTTAGTAGATTTTAAAGTACGGGAAGATTTAAATTGGAAAATTGCTACTCAACTACCTCATGTAAAGAATAACACCTATAGTGCTCCTAATCTATATTATTTTATGGATAGCCCTACGGAATTAAGTAACCACAAAGTGAGAGAATTCAATGTAGATGGGCAAACCATAAAATTAGCACTCCACGACCCTGGTACCGAAGAAGAAGCTAATACATATTTTGAGAAAGTGAAAAAAGTAGTTCTTGCCGAAAAAGAGGTTTTTATAGAATTACCAAAATTTGATTATGCCACCTATACTTTTTTAGCCTGCTACATGCCAAATGCTTCAGGTGATGGTATGGAACACAGAAATTCTACAATTTTAACAAGTACTAGAACCTTGGGCAATGGTGGTATGGATGGTAATATTGGTACGGTATCGCATGAATTTTTCCATAGCTGGAATGTGGAACGCATTAGACCAAAATCTTTAGAGCCTTTTAATTTTGAAGAGGAAAACATGAGTGGTGAACTTTGGTTTGCCGAAGGTTTTACTAGTTACTACACCAATCTTATCCTAAGCAGAGCAGGGTTAATTAGTCCAGAAAAATATATTGAAGGTTTAACTGGCACGTTCAATTATGTATGGAACTCTCCTGCACGTCAATTTTTCAATCCTATAGAAATGAGCTATCAAGCTCCCTTTGTAGATGCCGCGACATCGGTTGACCCTGTGAACAGAGAAAATACTTTTATTTCATATTATTCTTATGGTAGTGTTTTAGGTTTAGCTTTAGATTTATCATTACGAGAAAAAGGATTGAATCTAGATGACTTCATGAAACAAATTTGGAGAACTTACGGCAAAACAGAAAAACCTTATACCATAGAAAACCTAAACGAATCTTTAAATCAATACGCTGGCAAAGCATTTGGAGATAGCTTCTTTAATAACTTTATCTACAAAAGCAATATGCCCAGATACAAAGAACTTTTAAGTACCGTTGGTGTTACACTAACCCAAAATAGTAATATTGCATATTTCGGAGCCTCAGCAGCTATTACCGACGATTTAAACGGTAAAATTAAAAGCAATACAAAAATTGGGAGTCCGGCATACAAAGCTGGTCTTGATAAAGGTGATGTCATAATTTCTATTAATAGCGAACCATTCCCTAATGGAATTCGATTTGATGCATTCATAAAACAGTTTCAACCGACAGATAAACTTATAGTGGTATTTAAAAGAAATGGAATTGAAAAAACGACCCAAGTAGTTCTTGAATCTGATCCAAATTACATCATCCAGTTAGATGAAAAAGAAGGAATTACTCCGTCAAAAAATGCATTGAAAACACGTAACGATTGGTTAAAATCTTAATAAATGAGCATACTGCTCAACACCGCAGAAGAATCTGAAAGAATTAATACAAATTCTGTCCCTACAAGAAATGAATTTGAAATATTCAGTTTCTGATAAAGAAAAAGAGCAAGAAGATTTTGTTACCGTACATCATAATTTTGATGTACTCACTAGAATGAATGATGCATGTGCTCATATCATTGCGAAAGACGGCAACAAGGTTGTAGGTTACGCTCTATCTATGACCGATGATTTTAGAGATGAAATTTCAGTTCTAAGACCAATGTTTACGGAAATAGAAAATGTAAACATTCAAAATTTTATTACCATTGGGCAAATATGTGTTGCCAAAACCAATAGAAAACAGGGAGTTTTTCGCGGGCTATATAACGCCATGAAAAAATCTTCTTACCCTAAATACGACGCCACTAACAGCCGTTCACTAGGTGCCCATTATGCCGTTGGTTTTGAAAAAGTATGTATTTATCATTCTTTAGACCAAGACTGGGAATTGATTTCTTTGAATACTTTGTAATTTTTTAAAATCAAATATTTTATTATTGTTTATCGATAATTTTTATATATTTGTTATCGTTAAACAACAACTATTCTGTTATGAAAATATTCGGTCCAAAATCACTTTCAACTTTCTTCTATTATATTTTTAGAAGTATTTCAATAGTACTCTTAGCTTTTCTAACTTATATAGAATTTGCTTTTATCACTGAAAGATTTTCGGTCAAAGACGGTAGATTTGATATGATGATTCCGCTGACAGGGAATTCTATAAAAGGTAATTATCAATTTAGCGACATTCTTACTATATCATTAATTTTGATATTCGGCATTCTGCTATTTTATTTGCTTTCTAATATATTCAAAGATCTAAAAAGAACTATCATATTTAATAAAGGTATTATTAAAAACTTAAAACTCTTGACCGTCCTAAATTTAATTGTTGGTCCTATTTTTTACATTCTTATTCAATATCCAATAATGGATAATCATGAATTAAGAAATATTCACAATCTCATTTTACTGGTCATATTTGGAATGATTTCCTTGTTACTAATATACGTATTTCAAAAAGGATATACCGTACAATCTGAAAACGACCTAACCATTTAACTATGAGTATAGTCGTAAACTTAAACGCTGTATTAGCAGACCGTAACCTGAAAAGTAAAGAACTTGCTGAAAAAATCGGTATTACAGAAGCTAATCTATCCATTCTAAAATCAGGTAAAGCAAAAGCAATTCGCTTCTCTACTTTAGAAGCCATTTGTAAGACATTAGAATGTCAACCAGCTGATATTTTAGCTTATAAAAAAGAGTAAAAAAAGGCTATACTTTACAGTGTAGCCTTTTTTTATTTATAATGTATTGAGTTAATCTGCTAACACAATAACCTTATTATTCTTCAATTCAATAGTACCGCTAGAAATTTGTAATACTGTATTACCTTCTGCATCCTTAGTAAACTTAGATGCATACTCTTTTTCTAAAGATATATTACCTGAAATCTTGACCTTACCCTCTTGCAATAATGACACAATTGGGGCATGATCTTTCAACATCTGAAACTCACCATTAATACCCGGTACAGTAACCGAAGCTACTTCACCTGCAAATAATGTTGCTTCTGGTGATACAATTTCTAAATACATATTTTTCTCAGTATTCAGTAATCAGCATTAAGCATTAAGTTGCAAAATTGCAAACTGTAACTGTAAACTGCTTACTAGTTTTATGCTTCGGTCAACATTTTTTCTCCTGCCTCAATTGCTTCTTCAATCGTACCTTTAAGGTTAAAGGCTGATTCTGGCAAGTGATCTAATTCCCCATCCATAATCATATTAAATCCTTTAATAGTCTCTTTAATATCAACTAAAACTCCTTTAAGACCTGTAAACTGTTCTGCTACGTGAAAAGGTTGAGACAAGAAACGTTGTACACGTCTTGCTCTACCTACGGCAGATTTATCTTCTTCAGATAATTCTTCCATACCTAAGATGGCAATAATATCCTGAAGTTCTTTATAACGTTGTAAAAGCTCTTTTACTCTTTGTGCACAAGCATAATGCTCTTTACCTAAAATATCGGCCGTTAAAATTCTTGATGTAGAATCTAAAGGATCTACTGCAGGGTAAATACCAAGTTCAGCGATTTTACGAGACAATACTGTTGTTGCATCTAAATGAGCAAAGGTTGTTGCCGGTGCCGGGTCCGTTAAATCATCTGCAGGTACGTAAACCGCCTGTACAGAAGTAATAGAGCCTCTTTTGGTCGATGTAATACGTTCTTGCATAGCACCCATCTCTGTTGCCAAAGTAGGCTGGTAACCTACTGCAGATGGCATACGACCTAATAATGCCGACACCTCTGACCCTGCTTGTGTAAAACGGAAAATATTATCTACAAAGAAAAGCACATCTTTACCTTGACCTTCACCTGCTCCATCACGAAAATATTCAGCAATTGTCAATCCTGAAAGTGCAACCCTGGCACGAGCTCCAGGTGGCTCGTTCATTTGACCAAAAACGAAAGTCGCTTTTGAACCTTTCATTGCTTCTTTATCCACTTTGGCCAAATCCCATCCTCCGTTTTCCATAGAGTGCATGAAATCATCACCGTATTTTATAATACCAGACTCTAACATCTCACGAAGTAAATCGTTTCCTTCACGAGTTCTTTCACCAACACCAGCAAATACAGAAAGACCTCCATGACCTTTCGCAATGTTATTGATCAATTCTTGAATCAATACTGTTTTACCTACACCTGCTCCGCCAAACAAACCAATTTTACCACCTTTTGCATAAGGCTCGATCAAATCGATAACCTTAATACCTGTGAACAAAACTTCCGTAGAAGTTGAAAGATCTTCAAATTTCGGTGCTTCTCTGTGTATCGGAAGACCTGCTTCACCAGTTTTTGGTAAATTACCCAAACCATCGATAGCGTCACCAATTACATTAAACAAACGACCGTATACATCATCACCTACCGGCATTTGAATCGCACTACCTGTAGCTACTACTTCAACCCCTCTACTAAGACCATCGGTTGAATCCATAGAGATAGTTCTCACTGTATTCTCGCCTACATGAGATTGTACTTCCAAAACCAATGTTGACCTATCCTTATTTACAATTTCTAAGGAATCATAGATTTTAGGAAGATCTGCACCTGATTGAAATTCTACATCAACTACGGGTCCAATGATTTGCGAAACTTTACCTGTAACTTTCGACATTACTTATATGTTTATATATTACGTTTAATAAATCCTGAAAAAAGTTCTCATTTTCAGGCTGCAAAGATATAGTTTTCAATTTTAAAGAAAAACTATTTTTCCCTTTTTTACAAAACTAAAAAGGTGCTTATTAGGCACCTTTAAAATCTTACTATCTTATTTATAATTATTGTAGCGTTGGCGAGTAATTTGTAGGATAATCACCAATATTCAATAAATTGCCAGAAGCCTCAAAATTTGAACCATACGTGGTGTCAATCGATTTCATAAACTCATTTGCCAATAGAGCATATCCTCTAGCTGTTAGATGAATCCCATCTAAAGAAAAAGCACTGCCTGTTACCAAACTAGATGTTAATGTAAAGTCACCACTCGTAATACCGTTCCCTGCTAATTGGCTCAACAAACCATTTGCATCTACCAAAGCTAAACCTGCTTGACTAGCCATAACTGCAATGATTTGGTTAAACGCTGCAGTTGCAACCGATATTTCTTCTTGCTCACTAGGTATCAAAACCCACTTATCCTCTAAAGGAAGAGATATTCCCTCAATAGAAAACTGCCCAGCCAGTGCCTGTGGTAGACCAGCGGTCATTAAAGCGGCGACAGATTCTACATTTACAGTACCAATTATAGATGAACTTGGTAAAACGAATAAATCTTCTGCCGTTGCCTCTCTTGTTTGCCCATAAGTATCTCCTAATAAACCAGCGACCAAAGGTGCAGCTTCTACAGGTAAGCCAAAAGACTGTACAAAAGCGGGGAATGTTGGACTAGCACTTAAAACCCCTGTGATTTGAACAGACAAATCAATTAAAGTTTCATCTCTAATAACCACCTCACTTGCGGCTGTTGTAGAAAATTCAATTGAACGCTCAGGAACTCCCAAGAAAGCATAAACCTGATTTAATTGACTAAAAATCCCGTTCAATGTAGCAACTTGATCTCCAAAATCTGGATTAGTAGGATCCAAAGGATTATGAGGTACCGTTGTAAAATGAGGCACATCAGTAACATTTGGAATATTTGCAACAACTCCTTGAGCTCCTCCTGCTGTTAAGGTAGCGATCAACGCACCATAAGTTCCATCGAAACCTTCACCTGGTGCGCCCGAAACTGGTGTAATCGGATCAGAACCATCACCACCAGAAGTGGCATATCCTAACACATCATTATTTCCAATCCACAAAGAGAAAAAACTTGGTGCTTGGCTGACTGCCATGTCCAGTACACTAATATCTGGAGTTGAACCAGTCATTCTAACAAAATATGGATTTGCAAGACCTAATTGCATCTTACCAATATTTCCATAACCAGAGGCTAACAAGTGAAAACTTTTTGCTCCCGGAACTCCTAAGTTATTAAAAGGTCCTGTTGGATTATTCAACGCAATATCCGTTGTAACTGTTACATCTCCAATTACAGATTCTAAAGAAACCGGACCAGCTCCACCAAAAACTAATCTTGGCTCTTGAATTCTAGTACCTGCAAGTGCTAGACCACCTAGATTATCGTTTGTCAACGGTTGGACAAAACTACCACCACCTACAAGACTAAATTTCTGAGATAATAAATTAGGAAGGGATAGATTCTGACTTGCTTGAAACAAGGCTCCATCTGTAAATCCTGCCGTTAATGAGTTCCCTAAAGAAACATAATTAGAGAAATCCGCCGAACCAGCGGTTAACGCCGGAAGCTCTTCAGCCATTACTTCTGGTTCGAGATCAACATCTTCAAGGTCATTACAAGCCGTAAAAGCCAAGACACCTAGGGAAATATATAAATATTTTAAGTTTTTCATTTCAACTTTTGATTTTAGTTAGTTGTTAATAGTCCAAGATAGGTAGTACATAGACCCAATATATCCAGTACCGAATGCCGTAATGTATTCTTTACCGGTCAGGTTGGTCCCTCCTAATTTAAAAGAAGATTTTATACTTGGTACTTTATAGCTGATTTGAGCATCAACTACATGAAATTCTGGAATTACACCGTTACCGAAAGTAGCTTCCCAGAAATAATCGTCACTATATCTATATGATACATTAAACCCAAAATTTTCAAACAACTCTTTATTACCAAAAGATGCTTTGAACTTGTGCTCAGGTGTGTTGAAATTCAACATTACATCAGGATATGTTTCTCGATCAAAATCTAGTTTGGTAAACGTATAGCTACCGCCTAAATCAAAATTACCAAGTATTTTGATGTCCAGCCCTAAAGACACACCATAAGAATTAACATTGGCCTCTGTATTTGTGTAAGAGCTATATGCTTGATAATCGCCATTTGCTATGGCAGCAACAGATAGACCGCCATCACCAGCTTGCCCATAGAAAGGTGAAACCACCACTTCTTGTGAAATAAAATCCTCATAACTATTATAGTATGCACTAAAATCTATTACAAGTTTATCAACTTTACCTCTATACCCCAATTCGAATGAAGTTACTTTTTCTGGCTTGACCAAATCTGGATTAGCAACCTCAAGAACATCAGGGTTTCCTGTTGCTCCTAAAGCGGTTACCGAAGCTGCAGAGTATGAATTATTATATGCAGCTGCACCTGTTTGGGTAATTGATGAAGGTTGACCTAATAATTGACCCGTTGCACTTATATCGTAATCCCTTGAATAACGATTTAAATTATCTGTTGCAGATCCGACAAGAACTGCTCTACCAGTATCCAAACCAATAAAAAGATCTTGAGTAACAGGGTTTCTAAATCCTGTTTGCGCAGAAGCCCTAATGTTATGATTTCTATTTAAGGTATAACCCGCAGACAATCTCGGTGAGTAAAAACCATCAAAAAATTCCGATTTATCATACCTGATAGAACCTGTAAGTTTTAAACTTTTTTCTCCTGAAAAAGGTAATTTCTTTTGAATTTGAGAGTAAATTCCATATTCCGAATAATCAATGGGACCATCAACATCTGTATAAATAGTACCTAAAGAATTTAAACTATATTCCCTAAAAGAACCTCCTACTTGAATTTCTGCCCAATCAATTAAATGTGCGAAATTATAATTGGCATCTGCATGATAGTATGTAGATTCGTCGTAAAACTGCGACCCCGTATTCAAATCTGGATCTTTAATAACTCTGTTAAAGGCAGCTTCAAATTCAGATGTGCCAGGTAAATATCTACCAGAATCAGCTTGTGCCCTACCTGCAGCATGTGCCTGTTCATTTGTAGCTCCTGCCAAAGTTGACTGAACATAAGCACCTGCATATTCACCAAACCATGTACTATCATCTTTCCAAGCCCTATTGATGTTAATACCGGTAAACACCATATCATAAGAATCTCCTGCTTTATCAGAAACTACATAACCTCTTACAAAAAAATTGTCGTTTTTAATTTCAAGTTTATGCTGTTCTTGAAAAAAACCATCAATAGTATACCTATTAGTACCTTGATAAATAGTAGTACCGGTACCTACTTTACCTACATAAGAAATCTCTAGACTATTATCTTCAATAGGTCTATAGTACAAACCCCAATCTGCCTTAACACTTTCCGCATTATATTGAGTAAGATCACTTTCATTGTACCCAGTTCTACTTACTATTTCTGAAGGAACCAAAGCATTTGCGCCAGCCGGCAAAATGCCCAAACCTTCTAAAGTTAGCGCAACTTCCTTAATGTTTGTAGAAACCTCATCTCCATAAACATTTACCCCATCATAGTCCAAGTTAGCTCTTGTTCCACCAGGCGTAATCTTATCATCTGTATTATTAGCAGCCCAATCTGTTCCTTTTAAAAATCCGAAATTAACTTTAGCGGCAAATTTATCACTGAATTTATGTGCCGCCCTAATGCCAAAATCTGTATAAGAATTGTCGCCAGAAGCTTTTTGAGAAGTTATTCCTTGCTTAATCGAAATACTAATACCCTCATAATCGAACGGACTCTTACTACGCATAAACAAAATACCGTTAAAGGCATTTGCACCATATAGTGCAGAAGATGCTCCCGGCAATAATTCAACACTTAACACATCTGGCTCAATCAAACCTACCAAATTCCCCATTGGAAAATTTAATGCCGGTGTAGAATTATCCATACCGTCGACAAGCTGCATGAAACGTGTATTGGCAAAAGCTGCGAAACCTCTTGTGTTGACAGATTTAAAGGTTAAACTATTTGTATTTACATCAACCCCTTTTAAATTCTCCAATCCGCCATAAAAATCTGCAGCAGTAGAATTTTTAATTTCAGAAATACCTATTCTCTCTACCGTAACCGGAGATTCAAATATACGCTCTGGAGTTCTAGAAGCTGAAATAACAACTTCATCTAAAAAAGTTTGGGATTCATTTAAGATTATTGTGATAGTTTGACTTGCACTCATAATACTTTCTGTAGTACTTGAGTATCCAATGCTTGACACCTCTATCTTAAAAGGCGGTATTTCGGATGTAGCCAAATTAAAATTACCATCAAAATCTGTTACAGTCCCAATGGTTTTGCCAACAATAACAATATTGGCCCCGGGGACAGGCACGTTGTTTTGATCAACAACATTACCATTGATATTAGTCTGGGAATACCCTAAAGTACCCATAATCATCAATGTTAAAAGTAGTATTGCTCTCATTTTTAATAAAGTTTAATATTAGTTGTGGGTTAAGATACAGATATATTTTATATAGATAATAGTAATTTGAAAAAAATTATGCATGCATAATATTATTCTAATAATTAAACACTTGAAATATTAATAAAAACATAATTTTTTCTGTCTTGACAGTAGTTCTAAATTTTAGTTTCATCTGCAAATAAATCAATTTTACACTGATTTTTCACAACGAAACAAAAAGAGGCGTGATAAATTTCACGCCTCTTTTTCTATATATAATGATTAATTTATTCTACCGTAACCGATTTTGCAAGGTTTCTAGGTTGATCAACATTACACCCTCTCATTACAGCAATGTGATATGATAGCAACTGTAAAGGTATGGTGGTCAATAAAGGTGTTAAACTCTCTACAGTCTCTGGCACCTCGATAACGTGGTCTGCCAAATCTTTTACCTGCTCATCACCCTCGGTAACGATAGCGATAATCTTGCCTTTTCTAGATTTTATTTCTTGAATGTTACTGACCACCTTTTCATAGTGCCCCCTTTTAGTAGCGATTACAAAAACAGGCATTTGCTCATCGATCAAGGCTATTGGCCCATGTTTCATTTCAGCAGCGGGGTATCCTTCGGCATGAATATAACTTATCTCCTTTAATTTAAGAGCACCTTCCAATGCTACCGGAAAATTATAGCCTCTTCCTAAATAAAGACAATTCGTTGAATCTTTATACACATCAGAAATAATTTCAATTAATGTATTGGATTCTAAAGACTTTTCAACCTTACTGGGTATTGTTTCCAATTCAGATAAATACTCATGATATTTCGACTCTGAAAAAACTCCTTTTGTCTTAGCTAGTTTTAATGCCATTAAAGTAAGAACGGTAATTTGTGTTGTAAATGCTTTAGTAGAGGCTACTCCAATTTCAGGACCGGCATGCGTGTAAGCTCCTGCATCGGTTTCCCTTGCGATAGACGACCCGACTACGTTACAAACTCCAAATACAAATGCACCTTTTTGTTTTGCCAATTTAATAGCCGCCAAGGTATCGGCAGTTTCACCTGATTGTGAAATTGCAATTAAAACATCTTTATCTGTAATTACAGGATTTCTATATCTAAATTCTGATGCATATTCCACTTCTACAGGAATCCTGGCCAAGTCTTCAAAAATATACTCAGCCACTAACCCTGCATGCCATGATGTACCACATGCAACAATAATAACTCTATTGGCATTAAGGAACTTCTCCATATTAAGGTCAAGTCCCGCCATTTTAATAAGACCCTTATCGACTAATAAACGACCTCTATAAGTATCTTTAATAGCTCTAGGTTGCTCATATATTTCCTTCAACATAAAGTGATCATAACCTCCTTTTTCAATTTCTTCAAGGTTCATTTGAAGCTCTAGAATTCTAGGGTAAGCAACTGCGTCATCCTTTATTTTTCTAAGCTTGATTTCTTTTCCTAGTCTAATAATCGCCATTTCTTCATCTTCAAGATAAACGGCATTATTTGTGAACTCTATAAATGGGGAAGCATCGGAAGCAATAAAAAATTCATTCTCACCAATTCCTATAGCCAAAGGGCTACCTAACTTTGCCACAACTATTTCATCTGGCTTATTTTTATCAAAAACAGCTATAGCATATGCCCCCACTACTTGATTAAGTGCTATTTGTACAGCTTTTCCTAATTTAACCTCTTCGGTTTTTTTAACCTCCTCAATTAAATTTACCAAAACTTCGGTATCAGTATCAGATTGAAATGTGTACCCGCGTTTAGTTAATTCTTGTTTAATGGCCTCATAATTTTCTATAATACCATTATGAATAATAACTAAATCTCCTGAATTAGAGTAATGAGGATGAGAATTTACATCGTTTGGAACACCATGAGTCGCCCAACGTGTATGCCCAATACCTATACTGCCTGCCTGAGAAATATTTTTAGCCTTATTCTTTAAGTCCTCAACTTTGCCTTTTGTTTTAGCTAGATTGATTTGATTACCGTCAAATAATGCAATACCTGCACTATCATACCCACGATACTCTAATCTCTGAAGTCCTTTAATTATAATAGGAAAAGCTTCTCTATGCCCTATGTAACCAACTATTCCGCACATATTACAATCTTTTTGGAAAATTTTATTTGAATTTTACAGCCACGAAAATAAACTAACAAATCTATAAACTAAATTCATCTGCGTTATACAACGTGAATAATCTATAAAGTAATATATGGGATCTAATTATTATTGAAAATTTATGCAATTTCCCTTAATCTGCTCTAGTATAGGATATTTCCAATTTCAAACGTTTATCAAAATCAGGATCCGTAGCCTCAATATTGCTGCCAAACAAAATAGTACCGAGCGGAGTAACCGTTGATGATATTGGTAATTCCTCTTCGCCATTAGCAACCTTAGCGTCTGCAATATTCCAATTTTGAATATTCGTCGCTAGAGTCAAGCCCAATGTAGCATTTGTGGAATCTCGTACAATCATATTATTAATATGATCCGTTATTTTTACCGAATACTTTGTTCCCTTGCCATTAGATTTATCTATAATTCCATCATAATTAGGATAATAAGCAAACATATTTGGGGTTCCAACCTCTGGCAATGCTGGATCAGTTGATATGTTAATTAAAGGAAATTTATTCTCGGTATTGTATAAATAAAGTCTTGGAGGTTCTAGGGCAGCACCAACAGCATCTAGCTGATCCCTATCAATATAAAAAACTAAATTAGCTTCATTAATTACCCAATTTTCACTTTTAATCTGTTCAATAATGCTTTCGCCTCCATCTTCTTCAAATAGATTAATTTCAGTATAAGTACCTGGCCCTCCTTTTAAGTACAACCTAGACGCATTTTCACCACTATCTAAAGTTTCTAATATTTGAGGTCCATAATTTTCTGTAATTATAGTATTCACGGCATTACCCGAAATAACACCACTTGTACTCTGTGTTAAAAAAGAAAATGTAAAATCTTTTTCTAAAATATTATTAGGATTGTCATCACTACTATCGTTAGTTGTTCCATTAGTATCATAATTAGTATAACTATAGGTCATAGTAATATTAGAACTTCTTAAATCGAACATAAACAAAATGTCATTGCCATCGCTATCTACAATTGAAAAATGAAGTCCGCGAATAAATTCGGTAAAGTTAGATTGACTTAACAATTCTGAACTACCTTCTTTATCTAAAATATTAGTTTGAAAAAATTCATTATTCAACGCAACTCTTATTCCCGGCTGTAGTTTCGTATTTGTCTCGGCCTCATTTACATCTTCAGTAGATTCATCATCTTCATTCTGAATTAAGATTTCCTCATCAACTATTTCAACAACACCTTCAAACAAAGGCTCTCCCGTAACAAAATCAGGCGAAAACACCTGACTAGAATAATATTGTTGCGCTTCTTGAAAACTAGTATTTGGATCCAAATCACGTAAGAAAAAAGTAGATCGTTCTACCTTTAGATTAAAAGATGGAAATGGGGTTTTAACGACGTTATCATAGTTTGTACCATTAATATAAATACTATCCAACTCCACCTTTTTAGCAAAGTTATTTGCAAAAATAGAGGCCCCGTTACCATCATTTAATCCGTCGCGATCTTCATCAACACTAGAGCTATCTAAAGGATCTGTATTAGATGCCGTCTCCACCGAATTTAATACTCCGTCACCATCATAATCATCATCACTATCCGGTACTTTATCAAATTCATCAGGAACACCATCACCATCTGTATCCAAAGCACTAGTGTTTGTCAAAAATGGTATATAAAGATAAACCTCTTCAACAGTTTCATTTTCTTGAACCGTTGTTATAGCTTCATCTGTAGTACCCGCTCTATCTTCTTTTTCTTGAGAAAAACTTCCAAAAGAAGGATCTGTGGAACTAAGAAATATCTGGGATGTTACAGACGCTTCGGTTTTACCATAAATTGGATCATTATAAGTTCCTAGTTGATAAACTGCTAATTTATTGGTCTGTACAGCCTCAATGTTCTTGTTAAATGCAAAAACATCATACACTTCTTTACCAGTGGTAAAAGGCTCATTACCAACAACACCCGAGCCTATAGTAGTTAAATCTTGTTCGCAAGAAACTAAAAGGCCCAATATCAAAAACAATCCCGAAAATTTAGGGATAACGGACTTAACAATAAAATTCATTCAGATTATTTTAAAACTTCGGTGTTATAAAAATTAGCATACGCTTCCTCAAATTCTTGAACAGGAACATATGGCAACACTGGTTTTTCTTGGTCGGAAATATGGTTTTCTAATTCATCGGGAATTTCTTCCGAAGCTAAAATTACAGCATCGGAGTAATCAACAGCTACCTTTAACAAATTATTATAAGTAGGCTCACCTAATGATGCTATTTCTTCTTCTGGAATACCATCAAAAGAAATTCTCTTGATTATATCTTTATCCAAAGCACCTTCAAAAGTTTTTCCATAAACCGATAAAACAATTTTACTATCTGCAAAAAGAGGCTCATCAGTATAATACTTCTTCAGATACAATGGTAACAAACTAGCCATCCACCCGTGAACATGGATAATATCTGGCGACCAGTTTAATTTTTTAACAGTCTCCATAACCCCTTTGGCAAAGAAAATTGCGCGCTGGTCATTATCAGGAAATAGGTTTCCTTGCTTGTCCGTAAACGTGGCCTTACGTTTAAAGTACTCTTCGTTATCGATAAAGTAAACTTGAATCCTCTCTTTTGGGATAGATGCAACCTTAATAATCAATGGCATATCTATGTCATTAATGACCAAATTCATTCCAGAAAGTCTAATTACTTCGTGTAATTGATGTCTTCTTTCATTGATATTCCCATATCTAGGCATAAATATCCTAATTTGACCACCATTGCTGTTGACCATTCTAGGTGCTTCATAAGACATTAGGGAAACTTCGTTTTCGGGTAAGTAAGGAACTAATTCTGAAGATACAAATAATATCTTTTTACCATTCATAAAGGTCGTATTTTATTTTTCACTGGAACGTATTTGCAAAATTACAAAAAATATAGAGATTAGCAGTAATTATAGTAAGTTTGCTCGCTAATGCACTTTTCAATGCCAGTAATAAAGACCAAAAACAAACTAACAGAAGAACTCAACAAACTTGGCAACAGCCCCAGTCTAGGTCTTGTACCTACCATGGGGGCACTTCACCAAGGTCACGCTTCCGTAATAAAGAAAGCAGTTGCCGAAAACAAAAAAGTAGTGGTCAGTATTTTTGTAAACCCTACCCAGTTCAACAATAAAGAAGACCTAGAAAAATACCCTAAAACCTTAAATGCGGATATAAAACTCATTTCCGCTATTTCAGAAGACATCCTCATATTCACTCCTGAAGTTTCTGAAATATACCCTGATACTATAGTTTCTGAAACTTATGATTTTGAAGGATTGGACAAAGTTATGGAAGGTGAGTTCAGAGATGACCATTTTAACGGTGTTGGCACAATTGTAGAAGAATTACTTAATATAACACACCCAAAAAGAGCATATTTTGGAGAAAAAGATTTTCAGCAATTACGTATTATTCAAAAACTCACCCAAATAAAAAAAATTCCTGTTGAAATAATAGGCTGTGAAATCATAAGAGAGGACCATGGCCTGGCCATGAGTTCAAGAAACGAAAGATTAAGCAAAAACATAAGACCAAAAGCTGCAATCATTTACGAAACTTTAAAGACTGCCAAAAATAAATTTGGCACGGAAAGTGCATTAAATATTAAAAATTGGGTCATTAAAGAATTTAAAAAGACGAATGATTTTCAACTAGAGTATTTTGATATCGCCGATGTGGAAACCTTGACACCCATAAAGAATAAAATAAATAATGTAAAATACAGGGGCTTTATTGCCGTTTATGTAGAAGACGTAAGGCTAATAGACAACATTGCCCTAAATTAGTATAAGATATGCAAGTAGAAGTAGTTAAATCAAAAATACACCGAGTAAAAGTTACCGGTGCAGATCTTAATTATGTCGGCAGTATTACCATTGATGAAGATTTAATGGACGCTGCAAATTTTATTCGTGGCGAAAAAGTTCAAATTGTAAACAATAACAATGGCGAAAGATTAGAAACATATATCATTCCCGGTCCTAGAAAAAGTGGAGAAATCACTTTAAATGGTGCTGCTGCAAGAAAAGTAGCTGTTGGTGATATTCTAATCTTAATTTCATATACTTGGATGGATATCGAAGATGCTAAAAAATTCAATCCATCTTTAGTTTTTCCTAACGAAGCTAACAATCTTTTAACCTAAATTTGACCAATTCGCTAAAAAAAAATATTAAGACCATACTCCCAATAGCATTGGGAGTTTTTTTAGTTTGGTATTCTTATAATTCGACCTCCCCAGAAAACAGAAAACAAATAATTTTTTACATAAAGGAAGCTGATCTGTTTTATGTTTCCTTATCTGTCTTACTTGGTATTTTAGGTCATATCTCGAGAGCTATTAGGTGGAATTATTTGTTAGAACCTCTAGGGTATAAGCCTAATCTCTTTAATAACACCCTTATAATTTTAACTTCTTATTTTGCTAATCTTGGTATTCCAAGAACTGGTGAAATATTAAGAGCCACAGCTTTGACCACTTACGAGAACGTACCCTTCGAAAAAGGTTTTGGCACCATAGTTACCGAAAGGATTATTGATGTTATTATGTTGTTATTCATAGTCACTATTACATTTTTGCTACAAACAGATGTTATTATGGACATTCTTCAAGAACGTGGTTTTAACGCTACCGGGCTTATACTTTTAGCTTTAGCGGGTATAATTCTATTCTTTCTTTTTATTTTTATCATCAAAAAGTCTAGGAATGCATTTGCCATTAAAATAAAAACATTTGTAAAAGGATTGCTTGATGGGGTGTTCAGCATTTTTAAAATGAAAAATAAATGGCTATTCATTTTACACACCTTTTTCATTTGGGGATGCTATATTGGTATGCTGTGGGTCATAAAATTTACCGTGCCAGAAACCATTTCTCTTTCACTGAGCCAACTCTTGGTAGCTTTTGTAGCCGGAGCTTTTGCCATGGCAACTACCAATGGCGGAATCGGGCTATACCCCATTACCGTAAGTAGCGCTTTGGCCATCTTTGGAATCAGCGCAGTATCTGGTGATGCTTTTGGTTGGATTATTTGGATTGCACAGACTTTAATGATAGTTGTTTTTGGTGCAATATCTTTTCTTCTATTACCGTTATTAAACAGAAGCAAGTAATATACTTACATCTAATCAATTACTCTTTATGCGTTTTCTATCTTTATTTTTTGCACTTTTATTCGGGCTTACGTCCTATGCGCAAGTGACACAAGAAATCTTCGAATCTTTTAAACTTCAAGAACGAAGAGATGTTCATTACTATTTTCCGGAAAATCTAGACGAAACCAAAAAATACCCATTGATTATAGTACTTGATGGAGAATATTTATTTGAGCAAGTAGTAGCCACCTCAAAATTTTATAGTCGTTTTCATGGTATGCCCGAAAGTATTGTGGTAGGTGTAAACCAAAGTGAAAATGACATAAGATATGAAGATTGCGCTTTTGACCCTGAAAGTGGTTTACCTTCTGAAAAGGGAAAAAAATTTTATGAATTCATTGGCATGGAGCTAATTCCTTATTTAGATTTGAATTATAGTACCGCGCCATTTAAAATGATTGTGGGCTATGACATTACAGCCAATTTCATGAATTACTGGTTATTCAAAGACAACTCTATTTTCGATGGTTATGTTAGTATCTCACCAACTCTTGCGGCAGAAATGGAAAGTAGAGTACCTATGAGACTAGGTTTCTTTGAAAATCAAATATTCTACCAATTGATCGTTGAAGGGGAAGCAAGTAGCGACAAGCAAAGAATAATGACGATGAACAAGGATATTAAAGCTATAGAAAAAGAATCTTTGCATTACTTCTTTGATGAATATACAAATGCCGACCACATTTCTGTGGCTACCTATGGTATAGGAAAAGCATTCGACAATATATTTGGCATGTTCAAACCTATTAGTCCAAAGGAATATAAAACTCAAATTCTTACAAGTGAAGAACCCGTTTACGATTATTTAGAAAATAAGTACCAAGGCATTGTAGACATGTTCGGTTTTAGCAAACCGGTCGAATTAAATGATATTATGGCAATTTATGCCGCTTCTAGAAAAAAAGAAGATTTTGAATCGCTTAAACCTTTATCTGATCTTTGTAAAAAAGAATACCCAGAAACTATGTTAGGGTTTTATTTTGAAGCAGAGTACTATGAACAACTCGGCGAACCTAAAAAAGCATTAAGAACATTTGAAAAATCTTTTCAAATGAAAGAAATAGATTTTTTAACTAAAGAGATGGCTCTTGAGAAAATGGATGCACTAAAAGCCGATTTCGGTTTTTAAATAGAATTAATAAAACGGCTAGTCCCAAATTAGCCCAACCTACTTAATTATGATTAAAATTGACGCAATGTACTTCGTGTTTTCCGGAGTGCTCTTTACTTATTTTGGATTGAAAGGAGAATTCATTCTAACATATAACGGTATTGCCCTCTTCATGGCATGGGCATCATTTTTCTTGGCCTTTAGTGCTTTTAAAAAGGAAAAGTCGAAGGATAATTAACTTAATAATTACTTTCTAAGATATACTTGTTTCAAAGTTCTTGCTACCTTTAGCTACATCTTAAAAGCTAAGGATGGCCAAAACAAAAACCTCATTTTTTTGTCAAAATTGCGGAGCTCAACACACTAAATGGATAGGGCAATGTTCTACCTGTAAACAATGGAACACCGTTGTTGAAGAAGTAGTACAAAAAGAGGAAAAAACAAGTTGGAAAACTCCTTCACAAACTGATAAAAGAGTATCAAAACCTCTTCTGATCAATGAAATAAGCATTGAAAAAGAAGTTCGTTTAAACACCATTGATCTTGAATTCAATAGAGTTCTTGGCGGAGGTCTGGTCCCTGGGGCCCTAGTTCTACTAGGGGGTGAACCTGGAGTCGGAAAAAGCACCCTATTACTTCAAATCGCATTAAAATTACCATACAAGACATTATATGTTTCTGGCGAAGAAAGCCAAAAACAAATAAAAATGCGTGCCGATAGAATTTATCCTAATAGCGAGACATGTTTTATTCTGACGGAAACCAAAACCCAAAATATCTTTAAACAAATTGAAACTATAGAACCAGATATTGTAGTTATAGATTCTATTCAAACTTTACATTCAAATCACATTGAATCTGCCGCTGGAAGCATTTCTCAAATTAGGGAGTGTACTGCAGAGCTTATAAAATTTGCTAAGGAAACCAATACGCCTGTTATTTTAATCGGACACATTACCAAAGATGGTTCCATTGCCGGTCCAAAAATATTGGAACACATGGTAGATACCGTTCTTCAATTTGAGGGCGACCGTAATTATGTATATCGTATTCTACGATCTTTAAAAAATAGATTCGGATCAACAGCAGAACTTGGAATTTATGAAATGCAGGGAAGCGGATTACGTGAAGTCAATAATCCATCAGAAGTGTTGATTTCTAAAAATGATGATGGTTTAAGTGGTACGGCAATTGCTTCAACTGTTGAAGGTATGAGGCCATTACTTATAGAAATTCAAGCTTTGGTAAGCACTGCGGTTTATGGAACGCCCCAACGTTCTACTACAGGCTACAATGTTAAAAGATTGAATATGTTATTGGCTGTTTTAGAAAAACGCGCAGGTTTTAAATTAGGCGCAAAAGATGTTTTTTTGAATATCACCGGCGGAATTTCAGTTGATGATCCCGCAATTGATTTGGCTGTGATCGCCGCTATTCTATCAAGCAACGAAGACATTCCCATAGATAAAGGGATTTGTTTTGCCGCAGAAGTTGGTCTTGCGGGTGAAATTAGATCTGTACAACGTGTAGAACAGCGTATTCTTGAAGCTGAAAAATTAGGCTATACCACTATTATTATCTCAAAAAACAATAAAATAGGACTTAAGTCAACAAACATAAAAATACTACTAGCTTCTAAAATTGAAGAAATTGCCGGTAATTTATTTGGCTAACGTTTATCTCTCATTATTCTGGCCATAACCATAATAATAACGATTACAACAACAATGAGGACAATTTGTCCGAATCCGATTTTTAAAAAAAACAAACCACTCATATTAAGGTGCAGGGTTAGGTATTGAGTTGTGAATCGCTTCAATTTTTTCGATTATATTTTCTGACAAGTTAATATCTATACTACCAATATTCTCTTCTAACTGGCGCATATTTGTTGCCCCAATAATAGTACTGGTAACAAAAGGCCTTGTGTTAACAAAAGCCAAAGCCATTTGTGCCAAAGTAAAACCATTTGCCTGTGCCAATTCATAATATTTTTTTGTAGCCTCAACAGCTCTATCTCCTATATATCTATTATACTGTGGAAAAAGGCTTAACCTTGAATCTTCGGGCAATCGGTCTCCTAAGTATTTACCGCTTAACGTACCAAAACCCATAGGAGAATAAGCTAACAAACCAACTTGCTCTCTCATGGAGATTTCTGCCATTCCTATCTCAAATAGCCTATTCAATAAATTATACGGATTTTGAACCGTTATTGTTCTAGGTAATGTTCCATGAACTTTACTTTCTTCTAAAAAACGCATAGTGCCCCATGGCGTTTCATTTGAGATCCCGACATGTTTTACCTTACCTTCGCGCATTAAATCACGCATGGTTTCTAACACCTGATGAATATTATCTTCCCAATGGTCAGCAATATTATGCTTATACCCCCTTTGTCCAAAATAATTAGTGCTACGGTCTGGCCAATGAAATTGATATAAATCAATATAATCTGTTTGCAAACGCTTTAAACTACACTCGACTGCATCGATAATAGATTCTCTAGCATAACCTGTAGAGCGTATAAATTTTGTCATATCTGCTTTTCCTGCTATTTTAGAGGCAAGAACAATATCTTCTCTATTTCCATTTTTCTTGAACCAATTTCCTATAACTCTTTCGGCAACGGCATATCTATCTTTATGTATTGGTATCGGATATAACTCTGCCGTATCTAAAAAATTAACTCCTTTGCTTAAAGCGTAATTAATTTGCTCAAACCCATCTTTTTCAGTATTTTGATTACCCCAAGTCATTGTTCCTAGACATATTTTACTTACTTCAATATCTGTGTGCGGTAAATTGGTATAGATCATTCAGCTTAAAATTTGCTAGCATTAAATGCAAAACTACTAAATATACTAAGGACACTTGCACTCTTTTAGCTAACTCTATAGCTCTATTAAAATAGGACAGTGATCACTATGCTTAGCTTCTGACAATATTACAGATCTCGATAATCTGTCCCTTAAGGTCGAGGACACCATAGCATAATCTAAACGCCAGCCTTTATTATTGTTTCTAGCATTAGCTCTATAGCTCCACCAAGTATAATTTTCTGGTTCAGAATTAAATTCCCTGAAACTATCTATGAATCCGCTTTTTAAAAAATTCTCGATCCATTCACGTTCTACAGGTAAAAATCCCGATACATTTTTCAACCCAACAGGATTATGAATATCCCTAGCTTCATGACAAATATTATAATCTCCAAGAACAATTAAATTGGGGCTGACCTTCCTTAAGTTATTTATATACTCTTGAAAATCAGACATATACATTAACTTATAATCTAACCTTTGCATATTTGTTCCAGAAGGCAAGTACATACTCATTATTGAAATATCACCAAAATCTGCCCTAATATTTCTACCTTCAAAGTCCATATATTCGATACCGGTACCAAATACTATAGCATCTGGTTTTGTTTTAGAAAGAATTGCGACTCCACTATATCCTTTCTTCTGTGCACTGTACCAATAATTGTATTTATAACCGACTTCTTCAAACAAGTCTTGGTCTAATTGATCTTCATTTGCTTTTATTTCTTGTAGACAGACTACATCAGGCGAGACGGTTTTTAACCATTCTAAAAAACCCTTTCTTATCGCTGCCCTTATACCATTTACGTTATAGGATATGATTTTCATCTATCATTATTTTGTCCTAAAAATAAAAAAGAGTTGAAGATAAAAGGTGCATACTTTCCATTAAAATCATAATTTCACAGTATTTAAGGAAATCTACAAGTCAATTATATTTACTAAACATCTTTTTATGAACAAGTTTATTTTTTCGTTGCTATTATTGTTCATAACAACTTCTACGTTCTCCCAAGCTTATTATAATGAAGAAAATAGCCATGAAGTAAAATTGAACATTGGTCAATTTCTAGTAACTACTACCCTTGAATTAGGGTATGAATATTATCTAAACACAGACACCAGTATTGGCGGAACGATTTATTTTAATGGCACATCAACAGATTATAACGGTAATTTCGGTATCGGTCCTAATTTAAGAGCTTACTTTGGTTTTGAGCCAAAAAGTGGTCTTTTTGTAGAAGTATTCGGTTTGTATTACACTGGGGAAGATGATGAAGTTTCTGACAACTTAAGCGATAGAAACTATGATTACTCTATAATAGCACTTGGTCTTGGCAGTGGTTACAAATGGGCTACAAGAAGTCAAAAATTCACCATTGAACTGAATGGCGGTTTAGGCAGGAATATTAATCCGGAAGATTTTCAAGATGATTTTATGTTCAGGGTAGGATTATCTTTAGGTTTCCGCTTTTAAGAGGTATTTTTAGGTTTATCCTTCTATGAAAAAAATAATTTTCACCACACTGTTTATTCTTATAATCCCTACAATTCTTTTAGGTCAGGTTATTACCGATAATGATAGTATTACCCGATTAAACGAAGTAATCGTTGTAGACACTTTAACAGCTAAAAATGTTATTGGTATTATACCGTCACAAATTATAGGCGCAACTACGTTTGCCAATTATAGTCCTGTTGATTTTATAAGCTCCATTAACCAAGTGTCTGGTCTGTATGCATTATCAGGAGCTTTAAATACGAATAGGATTACCATAAGAGGCGTAGGATCTAGAACACTTTACGGTACCGATAAATTAAGGTTGTACTACAATAATATTGCTATTACCAATGGTACGGGCTCTTCTACAATTGAAGCTTTTGACCTAGAAAACCTTACCTCTATTGAGGTTATTAAAGGTCCAAAAGGAACAAGTTTTGGAACTAACCTTGGCGGGGCTATTATTTTGAACACAAAGCAATTAAGTGATCAACCCACAAAATTAACCAACAATACAACTATTGGTTCATACGGATTGTTTAAAAACAGTTTAGGCTTTACCCATTCTCAAGATAATTTTTACATGACTTTTCAATATGGCCATATGGAAATTGATGGTTACCGTGAGAACAATAGATTTGAACGTGACGGATATCTTTTAAATAGCATCTTTAAACTTTCAGAAAAAAGTGAGATCGGATTATTAGTAAATCATATTGATTATTCTGCCCAAATAGCAAGCTCTATAGACCAAGAAAATTTTGATGAAGACCCAACCCAGGCGGCATTTACTTGGGGAGCATCAAAAGGATATGAAGACAATAATTATAGCCTTGTCGGATTATCGCACACCTATAATGCTAGTTCTATTTTTAAAAATACCACTAATTTATTTTACACCTATTTAGACCATTACGAGCCAGCTCCCTTTAATATTCTAAATGAATACACGAATGGCTATGGAATTAGATCATTGTTTTCAGGAACTTTTTATATTTCTGAAAATTCACTTTTATATACCTTTGGCTGTGAATTGTATAAAGATGAATACACATGGCAAACTTTCGACAACCTATATGAGGAAAATGATGGTAATGGAAGTCTGCAAGGAAATCAACTATCAAAAAATAAAGAATTTAGAAGTCAAATTAACGGTTTTGTAACTACATCATATTCACTTACAAATAAACTAACCGCCCAATTAGGACTGAATATCAATAAAACCCAATATGATTTTAGAGATTTATTCAACTCAGGTAAGTCTAATACCAGCGCCAATAGAGATTTCAAAGTATTATTTTTACCTAGTTTAGATGTCAATTATATCGTGACAGCAACAAACCGACTTTATGCAAATATTAGTCGAGGATTCTCGAACCCTAGTTTAGAGGAAACACTTAGTCCTGCGGGCATTATCAATCCTGATATCGTTCAGGAAACCGGTACAAATTATGAACTAGGTATTGAGCATAAAAGTAAAGATGACAGACATAAATTAGATATCGCATTCTATATGATGCCCATCAATGATTTACTGGTTGCTAAACGGGTTGGTGACAATCAATACATTGGACGAAATGCTGGAAAAACAAAGCACCAAGGAATTGATCTAGACTGGAGTTACAAGTTCAATTTAACCAATAAAATAAGCCTATCACCATTTATTGGCTATACTTATAACAATCATGAATTTGTAGATTTTTCCGATGATGAAGCAAATGAAGATTACGCTGGTAATGCCTTAACAGGTGTGCCAAAAAACAAGATAAATTCAGGCATACAAACCACTTTTAGAAATGGTTTTTTTATAAACCTCACCCACCAATTTGTAGATAAAATTCCGATTAATGATGCAAATTCATTTTATAGTGATTCTTTTAATCTATTGAATCTAAAACTAGGTTACAAAAATCAGATATCAGAAAAACTAATGGTAGGATTGGATTTTGGCGTAAACAATATTACTGATACAAAGTATGCCCAATCGGTTTTAATAAATGCTCGCGGATTTGGAGGTACTGCCCCAAGGTATTTCTACCCTGGGAACAATATCAATTGTTATGGAGGTGTAAAAATGAACTACATGCTTTAATTTATTCTATTTTTCTCAACCACGTTTTCATATCAACTGCATCATGAATGATAACGTTCAATGCTGATATTGCAACACGTTCTTGCTCCATAGAATCTCTATGTCTTATAGTAACCGTTTGGTCTTCTAGCGATTGGTGATCTACCGTTATACAGAATGGAGTTCCATTGGCATCTTGCCTTCTATATCGTCTGCCAACCGCATCTTTTTCATCATAAGCTACATTAAAATCCCATTTAAGATCATTTACAATTTGATGTGCCAACTCTGGCAATCCATCTTTCTTAACCAATGGTAAAATTGCAGCTTTTACCGGTGCTAAAACAACAGGTAATTTCAAGACAGTTCTAGTGGTATTATTTTCCAATTCTTCTACTTGTAAGGAATTAGAGAATACTGCCAAGAACATTCTATCTAAACCGATAGAGGTTTCCAATACATAAGGAACGTAATTCTTATTCACCTCATGGTCAAAATATTGTAATTTCTTACTTGAGAATTTCTCATGACTGCTTAAATCAAAATCGGTTCGAGAGTGTATCCCCTCCAATTCTTTAAATCCGAAAGGAAAACGGAATTCTATATCTGAAGCAGCATCTGCATAATGGGCTAATTTCTCATGATCATGAAAACGATAATTGTCTTGACCCAAACCAAGAGACAAGTGCCATTTCATTCTTTTTTCTTTCCAGGTCTCGTACCATTCTTTTTGAGTTCCTGGCTGTATAAAGAATTGCATCTCCATTTGTTCAAACTCACGCATTCTAAAAATGAACTGTCTTGCAACAATTTCATTTCTAAATGCTTTACCTGTCTGTGCAATACCGAAAGGAAGTTTCATACGACCAGATTTCTGCACATTCAAGAAATTCACAAAAATTCCCTGAGCTGTTTCCGGTCTAAGAAATAAGTCCATCGCACTTTCTGCATTAGCACCCAGTTTTGTGCCGAACATCAAATTAAACTGCTTAACATCTGTCCAGTTTTTAGATCCTGACATTGGGCAAGCAATATCCAACTCTTCGATAAGTGCTTTTACATCGGCTAAATCTTCATTTTGTAAAGACTTCCCCAATCTGCTCAATATCATTTTTCCTTGCTCTTGATAATCAACTACACGCTGATTGGTCTCCAAGAATTTTTTTTTATTAAAAGAGTCTCCAAAGCGCTTCTCAGCTTTTTTTACCTCTTTTTCAATTTTAGCATCAATTTTAGCGACATAATCTTCAACTAAAACATCTGCTCTATATCGTTTCTTGGAATCTTTATTATCAATTAACGGATCGCTAAAAGCATCGATATGCCCAGAGGCTTTCCATGTTAACGGATGCATAAAAATCGCAGCGTCTAAACCAACGATATTATCATTGAGTTGTACCATGGCTTTCCACCAATAGTCACGGATATTCTTTTTAAGTTCAACACCATTCTGACCGTAGTCATAAACCGCGCTCAACCCATCATAAATTTCACTAGATTGAAATACATAACCGTATTCCTTTGCGTGAGAAATTACACGCTTAAAATCATCTTCTTGCTTTGCCATGCGACAAAAATAGAATAATAGCCTAAAAAATAATGATTATTTCAATTGAAATTCTGAAGAAGTAATTAATCGTTCGTCTTCAAATACATTTAAAATATAATTACCTTCCAATAAAGAACCTTCTGGTATGGTAATAGATTCACAAATTGGAGTCTCTACTCCTGTAAAAATGAATTCCACTCTTTTACTATACACATTTCCGTTTACCGTAATGGTATTGGCATTATCTTCAATAATCTGTTTATTTGGATCAAGAAATTGAAGGTATATTACCTTATCATTATCAGCCTCGCTTATATCACTTAAAATAGTAACACATCCTCTTAATTTTTCAATTATAGATGCCTTATTGGTTTTTGTAGGCCTTGTGCCTCTTACCAATCTAAAACCGCTACCCTCGGCATTTGCCATCTTCAGATAACTTTTTGTCCTTAACTTTTGGTTCAGTTCCAAAATTTTCCGCCTCTGTAAAGCTTCCGCCTCTGCTAACGAATTACTATTCGCTCTAAGTTTTTCAATTTGCTTACGAGATTCGTCATATTTATCAGTAAGTAACATATTATTGTATCGTAAGAAATTGTTCTTCAAAATTAAGCTGTCGTTCTTAGACTCTAATCTACGCAACTCTGTTTTGAACTCTCTTAATTTTTTAACAGTGAAATTCAACCTTCCTACAGAATCCAAAAGTTCTTGAACTTTGTACTTAGAATCTTGCAATTCTATTTCGTTCATTTCGCTTTTTGCAGACAACCGGTCTACATCCGCCTTCATCATGGTTAGATCTTTAATCAAATATTCTTTCTCTTGCTCTAAGAATTCAATTTCTGCATTTGACTGGGCATAACTATAGTAGAATGCAATTAACAATGCTATAATAACCGCCACGAAAGCTGCGAGTATTATTTTATAATTGAATTTATTATCTTGACTATCCATTTAATAAGCTGGCTGTAGATTGTTTAATATGTAAAATTTGATGCAAAATAGAATTTCAAATATACTAAAGGATGTTACCAACATACTGTTACCCATATCATGTTTTGGATGTAATGCTCGATTATACAGAGGAGAGGTGCTTATCTGTACATCTTGCCGACATCAATTACCTATTACCGAGTATACATTTAACGAAGAAAATGCGGTTGACCGTATTTTTTATGGTCGAATTAACATAAAAAAGGCAAATGCATTCTTATTCTTTACCGAAATTGGAATCGTCAAAAACCTTATCCATTTCTTGAAATATAAAAATCAAGAAAGTATAGGGTTGTTTCTAGGCGACTGGTATGGTCAAGTTATAAAAGAACAAAGTGGCCTACCTAAAATAGATTACGTAATTCCTGTACCGCTACACCGTAAAAAACTAAAAAAACGAGGTTATAACCAAGTTGCTCTTTTTGCTGAACAAATTGCTTTTCATATTAACGCCAAATATGCAGATGATATATTGGTAAAAACAGCCAACACAAAAACACAGACAAAGAAGAACAGATTAAATAGATGGTATGACAATAGGTCTTTGTACGAAATTAATAATCATGAAGTTCTAATTAATAAAAATATACTACTTGTCGATGATGTAATAACTACTGGAGCTACAATGGAAATTTGTGCCAACACCTTTAAAGATATTTATGGGGTAAACATTTACATTTCTAGTATGGCAGTAGTTCCAAAGAATTAGTTTTCTACAAAATATGTTGTTTCTTTGTGGTCGATAAGTACACTAATGAGCAGAAAAATTCTAGGTTTTATATTTGTTTTTATCATTGTATTGGTATCTTATCAATGTGCGCAACGCGGTAACCCTACCGGTGGACCAAAAGATATCACTCCGCCAGAGCTTACAAGGGCCGATCCACCAAATATGACTACTAATTTTAAGAGCCAAAAAATTAGACTTTATTTTAATGAATTGGTAAAGCTTAAGGACATACAAAAACAGCTTATCATATCACCCCCATTAAAAAATTCGCCTGTACTTTCCCCAATTGGTAATGCTAACAAATATGTAGAAATTACTATAAAAGATACTTTGGCACCAAATACCACTTACACACTTAACTTTGGGCAAGGTATAGTAGACAATAACGAAGAAAACCCAAACTCCTTTTTTACCTATGTTTTCTCTACTGGCGACTATATCGATTCATTAGAGCTTACCGGTATAGTAAAAGATGCATTCAACAAAAAAGCTGATGATTTTGTAAGTGTAATGCTCTATAAAATCGATACTACCTATACGGATTCTACAATTTACAAAAGACCGCCAAATTACATCACTAATACCCTTGATAGTGCCGTAATATTCAAGCTTAAAAATTTAAAAAAAGGTAAATATGCCTTATTCGGTATTAAAGATGCCTCCAGCAATAATATTTTTGATCAAAAAGTCGATAAAATAAGTTTTGTAAAAGACACTATAAACCTACCCACAGATTCTATCTATCTATTGAATCTTTTTAAAGAAATACCTGATTACGGAGTAGCCGTACCGAGTATGGAAGCTAGCAATAAAATTAGTTTTGGATATTATGGTGATGGTACCAATATAAAAATTGAAACCATTACTAATATCCCCGACACCGTTAGAACGGTAATTATAAAAGAAAGAGAAAAAGATACCTTGAATTTTTGGTTCACTCCTTATGAAATGGATTCCCTTCTTTTTACCATTACTAATGAAACATTAAAAACAAAAGACACTTTCAAAGTAAAAAGAAGAAAAGTAGCTTTTGATTCTTTGAAAATTTCAATGAGCCAAAGTGGGAATATAGAATTCGACAAACCGATTAACCTTTTAAGCAACACCCCGCTAATTAGTTTTGATAGTACAAAAATTAAGTTAATGGATAAAGATTCTGTTGAGATAGCCTATAAATTAAAGCTTGACACCTTAGAGAATTTACTGAATTTTGACTTTAAAATCAAACCTGGCCAAAGTTATAGAATGGAATTGATACCCGGGGCAGTAACTGATTTTTTTGACACTACAAATGATTCTGTTGCATTTTCGTTCAAAACCAAAAGCATTGCTGATTATGGAAATCTAACCTTAAACTTAAACGGTAATACTATTGTTTATCCTATAATTGTTCAGCTAACCAATGAAAAAGGTGATCTTCAACGTGAATTTTACTCTGGCGAACCACAAGAATACCATTTTGATAATTTAAATCCCGGAAAATATCAAGCTCGTGTTATTTTTGATGCGAACGGAAACGGAAAATGGGATACTGGTAGTTTATTAGAACAAAGACAACCTGAAAAAATAAGCTATTACCCCAATTTAATAGAACTAAGGGCTAATTGGGAAAAAATCGAAACCTTTAATTTAATAGACTAAACTGATCTCTATCATTTAAAAAACGAAGCTTATTTCTAACCAAGTCAATTTCGTTTTTAATAACTTCAACTAAGATATTTTCTTCTATTTTAGATAATATAATCAACTTCCCTAACGGGTCATACAAGCTAGAGTGCCCAGGATATTGGTGTCCTAACTCATCTGCTCCGACACGGTTAACACCTATACAATAGGCCATATTCTCTATAGCCCTTGCTTTTAAAAGAGCATCCCAGGCATTTATTCTTGGAGTTGGCCAATTTGCCGTATATAATAACACATCATAATTTTCTGTATTCCTACTCCATACTGGAAAACGAAGGTCATAACATATTAACGGACAGATAGAAAACCCCTTATAATTTACAATTAGCCTTTTTGTTCCTGCGGTATATTTTTCATGTTCACCAGCTAATGTAAAAGTATGCCTCTTATCATATGATGAATATTCGCCATCTGGTTTTACAAAGAAAAGTCGATTGTAATGCGTATCGTTTTCATAATAAATTATACTACCTACGATTGCGCAATTTTTATTATCAGCCATTTCTTGCATCCAAGATAAAGTAATCGGACCTTCTTCTTTTCTTACGTTACTTGGAAACATGGTAAAACCTGTAGAAAACATTTCTGGTAGCACAATAAGGTCAACAGCCTCATTGATCTGTTTAATTTTAGTACCGAACATATCTCTATTAGCACTTGGGTTTTCCCAATGTAATGGAGATTGAACCAATGCTAATTTTAACCTATTCTCTTTTTGCTCCATAAATTATTATAAAAGATCAATAAAAGCATTTAAACCTTGTGCTATAGCATGATCTAATGCTGTATTTCCCCTATTATCCTTAATGGTTTTATCTGCACCATTGGCAATTAATAATTTGGCTATTTCTAATCTATTGAATTGTGCAGCATAAATAAGACAAGTGGCACCCATCGCATTTCGTTCATTTAACTGCGCCTTTTTTTCAATTAGCAACTTTGCAATATCCGTAAACCCTTTAAAGCAAACCCCCATCAATGCTGTATTTCCCGAGGCGTCTACCGCATCGACCTTTGCTCCTTTATCAAGAAGCAAACATACTATTTCCATTTCATCGTAATAGGTGGCCAAAATCAACGGTGTAGATCCTCTAACGTCTTTACTATTTACAAGTACAGGGTTTTTTTCTAACATTGTTCTTACCTCATTAAAACTTCCTTCTCTTATTGACTTGAAAAAAAACTCGTTCATAATCTTATAAATTTTTAAAAAAACTTTTAATTATTTAATAATAATGAATTATTATAATACGCAGTATTTTCTTACTGGTCAACTATTTTTTCCTACTTTAAAGATAATATGTACCTTTAAATCTAAATCAATACCTTTTGAAAACATTAACCGTTGACTTTCTTTTTAAAGAGTCTCCCAATGCAATTGCTATCGTCGATACTAAGTTAAACTTTATTAACTATTCTAACCAGTGGTTAAATAACTTTAGCTTAAACAAAACCGACATTACCAATAAACCCTTTTTTGACAATATCATAGAAACACCCCAAGTTTTTAAAAACGCCGTTAAAAACAGCATTTTAGGTAAAGAAGAGTCCAATTTAGGCGAGAAGTTTATTTTATCCAATGGTGACGTAAAATGGTTGAAATGGAAAATATTACCTGCTAATAATGAAGTCAATGGCTTTAATGGTGCAGTAATTTTTTTAAGCGACATTACTATTGACAAAAAAGAAATAGAACTTTTACATAAGGCAGAAGAAGTTGCCAGAATTGGTTGTTGGGAAATTGACTTAATAAATGGACAGGTCTATTGGACCAAAGCTACCAAAGACATTCATGAAGTAAGTCTCGATTTTGAACCCAATCTAGAGGAAGGAATCAATTTTTACAAAAAAGGAATTCATAGAGACAATATTTCTCACCTTGTAAGTTTAGCAATTACCGAAGGGAAACCTTTTGAAACAGAACTAATAATTATCACTGCAAAAGGAAATGAAGTTTGGGTCTGCTCAAAAGGTGAAGTTGAAATGCTCAATGGCAAAGCTATTAGACTTGTTGGCACCTTTCAAGATATTGATGAACGAAAAAAAGTACAATTAGCTCATCAAGAAATATCCGAACGTTTTAAAATTACTGCGCAAACTGCTCAAATTGAAACATGGGAATATAATATAATTGAGAATGAGTTAAAGTGGGATAAAGAAATGTATAGGATTTTTGACATTGAAGAAAACCATTTTTCTGGGGCGTTTGAAGCTTGGTTATCAACTATACATCCCGATGATAAAGAAAGAATATTATCAGCAACTCAAGAAGCTATCGAAGGTATAAAAGATTTTGATGAAGAATTTAGAATTAAGCATCAAAATGGTAGTATAAGGCATATAAGAGGTTTATCGCAAACCATTAAGGATTCTAACGGTAAACCTATTAAAATAACCGGAGCAAATCGGGATATTACCGAATTACGTAGTGCTGAATTCAAATTGGCCAGAAGCGCAAAATCTTTCGCTGAATCGTTTGAACATTCTGCAATTGGTATGGCTTTGGTTGCCACAGATGGCTCATGGATAAAAGTAAATCATAGTTTATGTAAAAGTCTTGGTTATTCTTCAAGTGAATTTTTAAAATTAACTCTTCAAGATATTACTCATCCAGATGATTTAAATAGCGACTTATCATTGCTAAAGGAAGTAACCAGAGGTATAAGGGACAGTTACCAGATTGAGAAACGTTATATTCATAAAACCGGTAATCTGATTCATGTTATTTTAACTGTTACTTCTGTAAGAGAAATTGATGGCAAGGTGTCACATTTTATTTCACAGATATTAGATATCTCAGACAGAATTGAAAATGAAAAAAAACTTAACTCATTAGTAGATGTGACCAAAAGTCAAAATGAAAGCCTAATGAATTTTGCCCATATCGTTTCACATAATTTACGGTCGCATTCTACCAATATGACTATGTTGACAAGATTTTTAAATGAAGAGGAAGATGAAGATGAAAGAAAAAATTTAAACAAAATGTTTACAAGCGCTACAGAAAGTTTATCCGAAACCATTGCGCATTTAAACGATGTAGTACAATTTAAAACCGGTGCTCTTGAAAAGTTACAAAGTATTAGTGTTCTTAATACTATAAACCAAATCACTAACAGTATAAATGTTTTACTTGAAGAACAAAATGCTATAGTAAAAATTGATGTTTCAAAAACTCATTTTGTAAATGCCGTACCTGCGTACCTAGAGAGTATATTCTTAAACATTCTAACGAACGCCCTTAAATACAGCTCTACCGAACGTACACCAATTATTGAAATAAAATCAAAAATCAAAAAAGATAAAATACAAATTACCTTTAGTGATAACGGTCAAGGAATAGACCTAAATAGACATGGAGACAAAATTTTCGGCATGTACAAAACCTTTCATAAACATAAAGATGCGAAGGGTATTGGTTTGTTTATTACAAAAAACCAAATAGAATCAATGAACGGTAATATATATATCGAAAGTATTGTTGATAAAGGTACAACCATGTATATAGAACTAAACCCAGGATAAAAATTTATTATGAAAAAAGTTCAAATTTGCTGTATAATAGATGACGATTCAATATTCGTCTATGGCACCAAAAGAATTATTAAAGAAGTAAATTTCGCAGAAAGTGTTCTCGTTTACTCAAATGGCCAAGAAGCTCTTGAAGGCTTAGCTAAAATTAGTACGTCTAAAGAAGCATTACCAGATGTTATTTTTTTAGATTTAAACATGCCGATAATGAACGGCTGGGAATTTTTAGATGAATTCAAAAATTGTCAAAATAACAGATCAAAAAAAATCGTAATCTACATTATCAGCTCTTCTGTTGATCCTAGAGATTTAGAGCGTGTTAAAGATTATGATGAGGTCGATACATATATATTAAAACCGATCACCCCAGATGACCTTTCTAAAATATTGGGTGCCAAAGTAGAGAATTAAGCTAGATGATTCCTAGAAAAATGAAGTCTATTATTGTTTATAAAAATTGGTGAAACTAATTTTAGCAACATTATTAGCATCAAACACTTTACATAGCTTAATCAATTACAACTAACTGCACTATTAACAACCTTAAATCTAAAAAAGATTTACTATTGAATTATTTAAAATGAGCGTATTTTCTAGTTGTTGTATCATAGATGACGATGAATTTTTTTCAGTTAGTACAAAAAGTACTTTAAGGCACTATAATTTTAGTGACAACATCCTTTATTATTCTGGGGGTCAAGAAGCACTTGATGGTCTTATTGGCTTGTTAGTAGAGAATATTACCTTACCAGATGTAATATTTTTAGATTTGAATATGCCAAACAGAGATGGATGGTCTTTTCTAGAAGAATTCGAAGAGTTGCCGATGGATAAAATTGGGCATATTCATATTTACATTACAAGTTCTTTCATAAGCCCTTCGTTTATGGAAAAGGCTAAAAACTACAAATTAGTAAAGGATTATATCGTAAAACCCTTAACCGAAGATACTGTCAAAAAAATAATAGCCTCTAAAGAAATTGTATAAACTTAACGCTCTCCAGGAGTAAAATCAAATGGTGCGTTCTGAGGAATATTGATTGTACCGTTATCACCAGTATCATTATAAATCATCCATTCATTTGGGTTGAAAATAACATTGCCAGAAACTATCTCTGTTTTTCTAACAGCTCTACCATCTTCAAATTCATGGTTTGTATTACTTCCATCTTCACCGATAATGCCGAATATATCTATCACCTTACCAAAAGGGTCGACAAGAAGAATATTATCGTCTCCGTTTGAATCTGCGGGAGAATTGGTACCTACTGTAAAGTCGGGAGCAAAACCGTACACACTTTCAAATTCATCTGCATTTGGCGAAATGATCAATAGTGCATTTGCCTCCATTACAAATTCTGACAAGTCTATAGTCGAACTTACATCTATATTATTGTTTGTATAACGCTGCAAAGTCCATCCTTTTAAAGAAAAACTTTCATCGCTGGCATTATAGAGCTCTAGAAAACGGGCCTTAGCATTGTTATTCGGATCTGCGATTTCAGATATTAGTATTGATGTAGAAGTAAATTCATCTATAAAATCCTCACATCGTTCTTTATCGAATTCTAAATCATTTACATTTCTTATAAGAAGTTGGTAATCGTTATCATTATAAGTGAGAACTCCCGTTACCGATCCCATTTTATCTGGAAGTATTGTAGATTGAAAATCAGAATATCCGCTATTTAGTAAAGACAACTCGTTATCGTTACAATCTATCAGGGTTCTTTTAGTCTCTTCTTCTGGAACTGCAAACATCTCCCCTAGCTCATCTTCCCTAAACTCTACACTATCTATTTTTATCAACGTATTCAGCATATTTTCGTTTAGCTTAGATATCGTAGTGTAAACCGGTGTTATACCGCTATTGGTAGCACAAGAGACCGAAATATGATCAAAAACAACACTTTTAGGCAGTCTACCAACACTACGGTTACCAAAAGAGGTAAATATTCCTCCAATTTTATACACACCCTTAGACTCGCCCAAATACAATCCTTGTAGTTTAATGCGTATGTGCTGCCCTACATCAAAAAACAAATAAGAATCTCTCAGCTCTAATTCTATTTGTAGACCAGCCGTCGGGTTACTCTGCTCGTCTTGAAAATGTATAACATTGAAAAAATTACCTTTTTTATCCGATGATATTACATACCCTTGTACAACCAAATCCTCCTGTATTTGAACTGTCTCACCTTTGTAAATGCTTTTAAGATCAGAGATATTTATAATTGTAAACTCTGTATCTGAACATGCAATATTAGGAGAATCAAAATCTCTATTCTTAACACAAGATATAAGTGCAAGTACACAACCTAGACTTACCATCCTATAAAAAATATTGCGCTGAAATATCATTATCTTACTAATTATTAAAAACTAAATGCGAAATTAAGAAAATAGGTTCTCCCAAATCCGTACCAGTATTTTGGCGCAAAAGAGGGACTACCACTTAAATTATCTTGTTTTAACTGACCGTAGTTTCCGTTTCTACTTTGTTCATAACCTCCTGTTCTAAAGGTCGTGTCAAACACATTATTTACACTAGCGAAAACACTGATATATTTCCCTTTTTTCAACCAAGATTTACCCCCAACAAAATTCAAAAGGTAAAAATCATCCAACGATTCTTGTTTCAATAGTTTTTGAACATTATTGCTTGTAGCATCAGGAAATCTTAAATCTGTCTCTGGATCTATTAAAAAACTTTGGGTTCTGGTTATGGTCGAAATATTTGCATAATTATTACCTAGATAATTAGCAGTCATACTCACCCACCAATATTTAGGATCTCTATATTCGATACCCGTCGCAATTGCCTTTTGTGGTCCTTGTGCTAATTTGTAATCTTTTATCGCAGATTGCCCTAAAAACTTTGAACCTGAAATATCTATTAAGTCTTCACTTGCACCAGCTGTATCAAAATTTATGGTCACAAACGGGTTACTGGCATAAACATGTTTTGCAACCGAAGCTACCAACGACAGTTTTACCGCACTTGATAATTGATACTCTAAACCTAGTTCTGTACCCAAATGCAACTTATCTAAATCGGTCAGCACTTCTTGCACAAAGTCAGACCCCACGCCAGAATCGACAAAGAAAAAATTTACATCTGTTTTATTTTGAAAACGGGTAAAAAACCCTGTTAACCTCCCGGTTAATTTTGGCATTCTTAGAAAATAATTGGCATCTACACTTGTAATTTTTTCACTTTGGATATTTGGTACCGAAATATTATTCTCTCTCGGATTTATAAATACGTTCTGAAGTGTAGGTGCTTTATTAATATAAGCCGCATTTACAGAAACCCAATGCCTACCGGTAATGGCATATGAAACACCTGTTTTTAAAGATAAATTGGAAAAACTAATCTTCTCACTATCCCCAAGCGAATTACTTATATAACGTTCATTTTCGAACAACCCTTCTCTTTGATAATTAACCATAGTATATCTACCAGATACAAATGATCTAACTTTATTATATTCTGCATTTATTTGCGCAAATAAATCAGTATCGCTTCCTTTTAAATTATAGTTATAATTGAAGATATCACCATTACTCTTATTTATTTCTGAAGCTAAATCGTTTAATGTTTCTGAAAATACATCAATATCTCTATGATAATCAGCCCCTAACAAGTCATCTATTTGAGCATAATTCTTAGAGTTGAGCTGTCTATATGTTAATCCCATATCCAATCTCAAATGACTATCTATATCTATGTTGGAAGTTAACCTGGCCGTAAACTGATTATCTTTTGTGGTATCATCATAAAGCACATAAGCAGCTTCACCATTCTGAGCTATACTTGTATTCGCTTTATAAATATTAACCCAATCTACTTGCGGATGCTCAAGAAAACCTTCTTCCGCTTGTATTGCACTCTCAAAATTGGCACCAATTGGGCTGTTGAAATAAAAGCTTGGCAAATATCGATAGTACGTAAGATCTGGGTTGGGAGCATTAAAATACCCTAAACGACTTCTTTTATACATACCGGTTTGATATGCCACCCCGGCAATAATTTGTACATTTTTAGATTCGTGATGATAGTTTAACAAGAACAACGGTTCTCGTATATGCCGTTCTCTAGAATTTCTGATTTTTCCATTCTGATATCCCCAATATGGATTATACTTGTTCCCTTGTATTTCAAATACCTCTTCGGTAATCGCAGAAGAACGACCTCTTCTATTAGAAGCCATAATTGCAGTTGCCGACAATGTGTTTTTATCGTTCAACAAATACTCTACCGAGCCATAAATAGAGTAAGAATCATATAAAGTACCTTCAATATAACCTTGTTTCGCCCATCTTCTAGAAGTAGATAGTATGTAAGCGAACTTTTTATTCTTTACGCCAGAATTATAAGTAGCCATTAGCCTACCGCTATATGTTCGGTTTGATAAGGAAGACGATAGCCGTGTACCTGGTCGCAACCCAGATGGTCTTAAATCTATATTTGTATTTCCTAGTATTCCGCCAAAAGTAAAATCTGAAGCGGTTAGTCCGTTTGAATATTGCTGATTTCTAATTACATCATTCAGACCGCCCCAATTATTCCACTGAGGTCTGCCGTCATTCATCTTATTCATAGGTATTCCATTAAGGTGTACTTCACCATATTGAGAATCATATCCTCTTACCCTAAAAAATGCTTGTCCGAAATCAAAGGCCGCCCTATTCAGAAAAATATCTTTCGTTGATTGTAATAAGGCTAGTGCGTTTGAATTAATTTCATCATCTAACAGTTCGTTATCCGCTATTGTTACAAGATTTATTGATTTTTCAATTGTAATATCACGCTCCAAAAGAATATCGCCTAAATCAATATTTTCCCCTTCGAGAAATATAGGAATGCGCTTAAAGCTAAAATCTGTAGCAGAAATTTGAAGTATATATTCCCCCTTCTTTGAAACATTCAATATGAACGCTCCCAATTCATTCGTAAAAACAGAAGATAGCTCACCTTCAAGAATCACTTCTGCATCGGTAACAACCTCACCTTTCAACCTATCTTTTATGACTCCTGTAATAGAAGAGGTGTTTTGAGCGTAGATGGAAAACGTTTCAAATAATAATACTAAAAATAGGGTATGCTTAAACATTCTAAACCTTAATGCCTTATTAATGAACCTTTAAGATACTATTTAAGAAATAACTTAAGTGAAAATTCCGTATACTAGCTAAAATTTAAGTTATAATGCGCTTACTACATATAGCCCTTTCAATTTTACCTATTTGGGTATTTGCCCAGAATACTGATACTTATCAAATTAGAACTATTGCATTTTACAACCTAGAGAATCTATTTGACACAAAAAATGATACGTTGGTTTATGATGACGATAGAACACCAGAGGGAAAAGACCAATGGACCAATGAGCGTTATTTACATAAAGTGAAGAACATGTCTAAAGTTATTTCAGAAATTGGTTCTGATGACAATAAAACCGCTCCGGATATTATAGGCGTTTGCGAGGTAGAAAATTTACGTGTATTAGAAGATTTAGTACATCATGAAAATTTAACTGCATTCAATTACGGTATTGTTCATTACGATTCTCCTGATGAACGCGGTATTGATGTTGCTTTATTATATAAGAAAAGTGCTTTTGTACCAGTAAACTTTAATAGTCACAGGTTACTTCTGTTCGACGTAGATGGTAAACGAGATTACACAAGAGACCAACTTATTGTTGAAGGATTATTAGATAATGAAAGAATCTATTTTATGGTCAACCATTGGCCATCTCGAAGTGGAGGGGAAGCAAGAAGCAGACCTTATCGACTAGAAGCTGCCAAATTGAACAAGCGTATTATAGACTCTGTTAAAAGACAAAATATCTGTGCAAAAATTATTAGCATGGGAGATTTTAATGATGACCCCATTGACCCAAGTTTTAAGAAAATACTAAAGGTCGAAAAGAATTCTAAAAATTTAGATTCTCTTAGTCTATATGGACCTATGGAAAAGCTTTTTAAAAAAGGTAAAGGTTCATTGGCGTATAGAGATCGATGGAACTTATTCGACCAACTATATATGACCTCTAGTCTTATCAATAAAACGAAGGATACATATAGCTATTGGAAAGTCGGCATATATACCCCAAGTTATTTAATGGACCCAAAAGGCAAATACAAAGGTTATCCTTTAAGAACATATGCAGGCGGAAGTTACATTGGTGGTTACAGTGACCATTTTCCCGTATATCTGCACCTTATTAAAAAGGTTCAGACATTGAACTAATCCAGCTCTTCGATTTCTATATTTTTCCACTTTACCTTGATGCCGCCACCAGCATGTATTTGTAGCAAAACAGTACCTTCGCCTTTACCAATAATAGCATCATCTAAAGAAACCATCTTAACACCATTTACCCACGAAGTAACCAAGTCTCCATCTACTTTAATCTTCAAATGGTTCCACTCACCGAACTTTAATGCCCGATCTTTTTCAAGTGATGGCTTAATTAACCATTTGCGACCATACGATTCATAAATACCCCCTGTAAACGCACCTGGCGGAGCTACTTCTACCTGCCAACCACTAACAGTGGTTCCTTTTACAGTAGACCGTATAAACACACCGCTATTACCATCAGCTTCTTGTTTAAAATCTAAATCAAGAATGAAATTTTTATATTTTTTATTGGTTCCTAAATATCCATATTCTGCATCTGGTCCACTTTCGCAGATTAGTAGCCCATCTTCTACATACCATTTCTCCGTTCCGTAAACCGTCCAACCCTCTAAGTTTTCACCATTGAACAATTTAACTTTTTGCGCAAATATTGAAGCACCAAAAAGTGTCATCAATAATATTGATGTAAATTTCTTCATGTATAAATTTGATCAGATTAGTTGAACCATTGCCCCCAAGGAATTCTACTTAAAATAAGTAGTAATCCTATAGTGTAGAAAACAGCAATGCTTTTAAATTTTTTAGCCCCGTCAACAAACTTTTTATGTCTAGACCAACCTATGGTAATAGCTACAATAGCTAAAATATTGATGAACGGATGCTCAACTGCCAACAAACGAGCTGCAGAAGTTAAACCACCCATACCGAATTCTTGTATTGCACTTAGTCCACTTGGTGAAACAAAATACAAAATTAACCCTACCAATAATTGAATATGACATAAAATAAGTGCAAAAAGACTTAGTCTAAGGTCTTTTCCCATATTAAAAATTCGCTTTCCAACAAGACCAGAAATGGCATTAACAACTGCTAATAACAATACCGCCAGTGCAATATAGGCCAAGTATGAATGTAGCATGTGAATAGTTTCGTACATAGTTCTATTATTTAAGTTTTAAATGTACTGAATTTTGGGCATAAAAAAACCCTGATCGAATGATCAGGGTTTAATATTTATTCAAAATGCTTTACTTAGAATTCATAACGTAAAGTAACATTCCATGTTCTACCCCAACCAAAGTAACCTTGGTTAGATACCGCAATACCGTCATAAGTTTCTTCACCAGCTGTCGCAAAATTAGTAGTAGTTAGTCTAGATAAATACTCAGTATCAAAAACGTTGTTTATATTACCCCTAATTTTCAATAGCTTTAATTTATCGGCACCTAATGGAAATTTAAAAGTAACTCCTACATCTAATAAATTAAAAGAAGGTAATTTAAGATTTTCTTTTACTGCTCCTACATCAGAATATAAGTTGTCATAATATCTCCAATCAGAATCAACTGAAAACTTTTGGCTTATTTTATAATTAAAGCCTAAACCACCTGATAATTGTGCGGCACCACCAACTTTACCTCCATCAAAATCTTCATTTTCAAAGCTAATTACATTTCTGTTTTCATCAGTAATTTGTTGCACAGCTTCACCTTTATATTCCCAATCACCTACAGATAGAAATCCATTAAAAGAAAGATCGGTTACCGGTCTTAATTTAAAATCTAATTCAACACCAGAGTGTAATTGCTCTGTGCCAAAGTTAGTAGAATATTGAACTACATCATCAACAATATTAGAACTAGATACAACTCTATCTTTCCAAGAAGTTCTATACAAGTTAACATTAGCCGAGAAGATTGAACTCTTAAAACCATAACCAGCTTCTAACCCAAATATCTTTTCATTTTCAGTTAAAGGGTTTACTTGGTTTGTATAATTCAAGTAAACATTATCGTGATAAGGCTGACGGTTGTAATAACCAGTGTTTACATAAAAAGCGTGAGCCTCAGAAGCTTTGTAGCTTAAACCAGCTTTCGCGTTATATCCAAAATTATCTACTTTTTCTGAATCTGTACCAGGAGTTATATCTGCAGGTAATGGAACTCCAGTTGATTGGCTAGAAGTACCATCAATTAATGACTGATCAGCATATTGATAATCGTCAAATCTTTGGTGGTATTGGTTAGAAACAGATCCTTGGAAAAAGGCAGACATATTATCTGTAGCATATTCTAACTGTGTAAATAACCCACCATAAGAAATACGCTCTTCATTATTATAACCAATTTTTTGATCCAATGGGTATGAATCAAATGCAGCCTCCCAACCAGAAGGTCTAAATGTCTCTGTAGCCGTAGCAAACTTATATGTACCATAACTACCGTAAGTTTGATGATCATTGTTTTGATCTCTTAGACGAATATTATCTGTAAAAGAATTTAAACCATGAAGGTTAGACGCAACTCTAAAGTGCTTGCCATAATATGTTCTTAAATCGAAACCTACGTTCCAAGAAAGTTCATCAGTAATTTTAGTTTCATAGTTGGTAATTAAACCATACCAGCTATGTAAGTTCATTGATGATCTTGTAATGTAAGCTGGTTCAGAACCATAATTAACACCCGCACCGTCAGTTACTGCAGCATTTTGAGCATAAATAGCATCATAATCTATACGACCCTCAGCGGTTCTAATACGATTACCTAGGTTACCTGTACCACCTCCATTACCCCATGAGGCATATAATACTGTCGAAAGGTTAGATTTATCACTTATAGTCCAATCCCAGTTTAAGTTAGCTACTGGCTTGTGGTAAAAGTTTCTTCTCTCGGTCATATATTGACCGTTATAAGTGCCCCAGTTATTGTTATATCTTACACCATATTCTAGATAGCTAGAAATAGATTTTGTAAAGTTCTGATCGTGGAATTGTGGGGCACCAGTAATCAAAAAGTTAAATCCGTGTTGGTCATTTGGTCTATAACCGGCAGAAATAAAATATGTTTGACCTTCACCGAAGTTTCCTTCGTTGTAGCCATCTCCTTGCCAGTGAGAAAGCATTACACTTAACCCCCAACCTTTTTCAGATACCCCAGTATTATAACCAGCCGTTGTTTTAATGTAGTTGTCATTTGCAATAGTAGAATATGCAAAACCACCTTGCGCCATTTCTGTAGCTTTAGTTACAAAGTTAATTGTACCTCCCACAGAAGAGATAGCTAATTTAGAAGAACCCAAACCACGTTGAATTTGAACCCCACTAGAGATATCATTTAAACCAGACCAGTTAGACCAATACATTTTACCGTCTTCCATACCGTTAATCGGTTGTCCGTTTAAAAGAAATGCTGTGTTGTCTTGCTCAAACCCACGAACTCTAATATTAGAATCTCCGTAACCTCCTGCTTGACCAGATACATAAACAGATGGTGTATTCACCATTGTCATTGTAATATCTTGAGTACCTATTTTCTCTTGAATAATTTCTACAGGAATAGAAGATACTGCAATAGGTGTTTGTCTATCGCTAGCAAGATCAATAATACCTCTACCAATTACAACAACACCTTCCAACTCTTCTGCATTTGGCTCTAAAACAACAGAACCTATGTTACCTGTTGAAGTAAAAGCAATTTGTTTTGAATTAAAACCGATGTAAGAAACCACTAAAGTTCCAGATTCAGCACTTGTGTTGATTGTAAAATTTCCATCAAAATCAGTTGATGTTCCATTAGTTGTACCTTTTACCATTACCGTAGCACCTGGCAAAGGAGTATTTGTGTCTCCATCTAATACAGTACCAGTAATCGGTCCTTGTGAAAAAGCAGTTACGGTCATTAAAAATGCCGCTAATGCAAAATACATTTTTTTCATTTTTTTCGAGTATTTGTTAGTTTTTAACTTGCTGCAAAAGTCACTTATTTTTAAACCTTCAACGTTAAGAGAACGTTAAATCAGCATATCAAAAATACCCAAAAACTTTACATAATTTACTTGAAAATGAAATAGTTATCCTTTTTAGAGAATCTTTATTGAATTGAATGTTATTTCTTAAAATATTGCAAAAGTCGCAATGTAGAGCTATCGTGATCAGAAATATCCGAATTTGTAATATCGTTAAGAATGGTGCCGGCCAACTGTTTTCCTAATTCTACACCCCATTGATCATAGCTAAATATGTTCCAAACTACACCTTGAACAAAAATCTTATGCTCATAAAGCGCTATTAAAGATCCTAAACTTTTAGGAGTTAACTTATTTATCAAAATAGTATTGGTAGGCTTATTACCAGCGAAAATTTTGAACGGAGCAAGCTCATTAATTTCAGCTTCTGACAAATCTTTTTCTTTTAACTCTTTAACAACTTCTTCTTTGGTTTTACCGTTCATTAAAGCCTCGGTCTGTGCAAAATAATTTGCCATCAATTTATCATGATGGTCTTTATTTCCGTGAAGAGAATGTTTGTAACCAATAAAATCTGTCGGTATTAATTTAGTCCCCTGGTGTATTAATTGAAAAAAAGCATGCTGAGAGTTCGTGCCTGGTTCTCCCCAAATAATAGTTCCTGTTTCATAACCAACTGTATTACCGGCCCTGTCTACGCCCTTACCATTACTCTCCATGATACCCTGCTGTAAATAGGCAGAGAACCTACTTAAGTACTGTGCATAAGGAATAATAGCTTCTGTCTCCGCACCATAAAAATTATTGTACCAAACACTTACCAATGCCATAATAACCGGAATATTCTCAGAGAATTCGGTTTCCTTGAAATGTACATCAGTTTCATGCGCACCTTCTAATAAGGCATCAAAATTATCATAACCAACAGCTAATGCAATCGTTAAACCTACTGCACTCCAAAGTGAAAATCTACCACCTACCCAATCCCACATAGGAAAAACGTTAGCAGCATCAATACCAAATTCAGCTATTTTCTCACTATTCGTAGATACTGCCGCAAAATGCTTGGCAATATCTTCTTGCGTACCATACTTTAAAAACCATTTCTTAATAGTAGTAGCATTACTTAACGTTTCTTGAGTCGTAAATGTTTTTGAAACAACTACAAATAAAGTCGTTTCTGGATCTAAGGTTTTTAAAACTTCATGAACATGATCCCCATCAACATTACTTACAAAATGAATAGTTAATTGATTCTTGTAAAACTTTAAAGCTTCGGTTACCATTGCCGGACCTAAATCTGAACCACCAATACCTATATTTACCACATCGGTAAAGGCTTTACCGGTATATCCTTTTAAATTTCCGTTGATTACTGAATTGGTAAATTCTTTAATATGTTCCTTTACCTCATAAACTTCTGGCATTACATTTACGCCATCAACTAAAACCTTATCATCTTTTTTGGCGCGTAAAGCTGTATGCAATACAGCTCTGCCTTCGGTCTCGTTAATCAACCCACCACCAAAATAGTCTTCAATAGCTCCTTTTAAATTCACCTCATCAGCCAATTTCAACAGCAATTGCATTGTTTCTTCAGAGATTCTGTTCTTTGAATAATCGAACAAGAAGTCATTCCATTGTAAGGTAAACTTTTCTGCCCTATTTGTATCCGAAGAAAACATAGACCTTAAGTGCGTGCCGTTTGTTTCTTCGTAATGTGCATTTAGTTTTTTCCAAATATCGGTTTGCTGTGGGTTTATTTTATCTAGTGCCATTTTCTTGATTTAGTGTTAGTAAATCCTCTTCTTCTAATAAAACCTTTGGATATATAATACAATCTAACTGTTCTTTATATGTTGATATATATGCGAAATATTCTTCTTTCAACGAATCGTGCAATGGTTCTGCCTGCGGAAGCTCCTCTTTTAAAGGATCTACCTGTCTTCCATTTTTCCAAAAACGATAGCACACATGTGGTCCGCCGGTATTACCGGTCATACCGATCCAACCGATTACATCTCCTTGTCGTACAAACTCTCCTTTTTTTACTTTTTGGGCCTTCATGTGCAAATATTGGGTAGAGTACGTACCATTATGTCTGATCTTTACATATTTACCATTACCACCTCTTCTTGTAGATTCTACCACCGTACCATCTGCAGTTGCCATGATCGGGGTGCCAATTGGTGCAGCATAGTCGGTACCTTTATGTGGTCGTAACTTATAACCGTAATACTTAATTCTTCTTTTAAGGTTATACCTTGATGATAATCTACCGTACTCTACAGGCATTCTTAAAAACGTTCTTCTTAAATTATTGGCGTCTTCATCAAAATAATCTACTAAACTTCTTAATGAATCATTTTCATAAGCGAAAGCATAAATAGGTTTGCCATTGTGTTGAAAATATGCAGCCTCTATAGGTTCTGCACCTGCATATACCGTATCGTTTATATATTTTTCATTATAGATAATCTTAAACTTATCGTTCTTCTGCAATCTTGAGAAGTCAATGGTCCAAGCATATACATTTGCAAGATTGTGGGTAACGTTATAATCTACACCTTGATCCAATATCGCTTCAGACAAACTAGATTCTATGACACCCGAAACTTCTCGCTGAACAAACTTTACCTTGTTTTTATTCTTATACACTTTTACAGTATCGCGTAAATCTACCACCGTATAGTTGATGGGATCATTTTCATAAATGAAAACTTGAGCTTGCGCCATGGTATCTTTCGATTGTAAAATAACATAAGGTTTACCCACGCGAATTTTACGGACATCAAAACTATCCCTAAAATTTTCTGAAATAGCTAGCACCTTTGGATAGTCTACTTTATTCTTCTGCATTAACTCACCAAAACTATCACCAAATTTAATAGTGTCTAACTTAACGTTGAACTCATCTAAATCAAAGCCAAATCGCTCATTCAATTCTGGCTCTTCAACTATACCAACTTCCTGTGCTATATCATTTTTTTGCTCCTCGGCATCTTTACATGATACCATAACGGTTACAGCTATAATTACACTCCAATACTTCTGCATTACTCTACAATTGATTTATCTGGATTCAACATATGGTCTACCCACTGCTTGCCCCAATTATTTAATTCTTGTTCTGTATATAACTCTGGAAAAAAGACAATTTTCTGAAAACTAGGTGGCAAATATTCTTTCCAATTTGTACCGCCCGTTGCGTCTATATCTCCCGAATCTTTTCTTAAATATCTATGTGCGGAACCCATATGCATTAATTGCCAATTTATATTGGCATTCATGTCTAAAGTTTTCAGTGCTTCTGCTAAAGTACTATCTTCTCTTTGCTCTTTGGATAAACTTAGGTATTTATGATATATTGTTGCGTTCTTCACCTGTTTCGCTATTCTAATTAATCTTGGTGTATATCGATACTCAAATTGCTTTAAGGTTAAGGTTTTCTCTCCAGTGGATAAATCCGTAGCCCCTTTTTTCCAATAGATATGTTCGTATAATTCTTCTATCGTAGAATCTGAAGAAAACTGTGCTCTATCTGAAACATGAACCAAATTTTCTAACGGGGTCGCATATAATTCAATCATTCTAAATTGAGCTGATTGAAAACCACTTGCAGGAAGCAATGCCATGCGGTATTGCAAAAACTGCTCACGCTCCATGCCCTTGATCATTACACTAAAAGATGAGATCAGTACTTTATAATAACTATTGACTCTTCTAACCTTTTCTACAAAAAAATCTAGGCTGCCACTTTTATCATCTACCAGTTGTTTCTGCTCATGTAAAATTAGCTTGAAGTACAATTCTGTTATTTGATGGTACATGATAAAAATCTCCTCATCGGGAAAATGAGTTTTTGGCACTTGTAAACTTAGTAGAGTATCTAGATGAATATAATCCCAATAGGTAAGATAACGTTGGTGCAATAAACCGTCTAAATAAGAGCTTAGATCTTGCCCTGAATCTTTGTATTTTTCTTCTAGTTTAGAGATTTGGGATTTGATATTCTCTTTATCTTCCATTTATCGGTTAATCCATTATAATTTTAAACTGATGCTTAAGCCCATTATAACCATCTAAATCTGCTTTTATAGCCCCCACCGCTAAATCTGCTTTAATTCTAATAGGAATTCTATTGTCATCGTTCGATACCCATAACGATAAACTTTCCTGCTCCTTAAACACACGACCAGATTGAACCAAAGGTCTAAATTTTAAGCATTCTACTTTCCCGTACTTTGTATTCAATATTTCTTTGCCTAAATACTTAAGCTTAAAGTTAAAGATACCGTCATCGTCATAAAGCATTTTAAGAGTAATAGCTTTTCCTACTTCAAGGTCTTCTGTTTTGTAATTGTTCCTTAAAAAATAAAAAGCGGATATTAAATCCTGTATATTGTCCTCTAATGTAAAATTAAGCTTTTTCTTGTTTTTCTTATCATTAAGTTCTGCTTTAGATGTATTATGATCAAAGTTTATCTCAATATCTTTAGTGTACCCACCTTCATCAATTTTACGAACAAACCTATACGGCTTACCATCATTTTTATCAAAATAGCTTTCATACGTATCATTGACCTTGAAAAACCAACTAGCTATACCTGTTGTTTCTCCATGACCTACTACATGATAAACCGGCTGATTATTTATTGTTGCAGAATTTACCTGTAATGTTGCAAAACTAGCATTTAAGAAACCATAATGCATTCTAAACTTTAACCACTCTCCTATTTTAAAAGCAGATTGAGAACTTTGACCTTGAACACCACAGTATGTTAAGATAATGGCAAGTAAAATGATCTTTTTCATAGTCAGTAGTTTAATGTAAAAATAGTAATAGATAGTTACCTATGACCTTTGTTACATTATCTTAAACAAAATTTATTCCAAAGTATTGTATAAAAAAAAGCCCAGTCTAAAAACTGGGCTTTTCCTAAATAACCAACCAAACTTTAAATTATGAAAAACCACTACTTAAAGTTGTAAGGGAACCACCCCTTAGCTGATGTAAATTTAAGGCACATATTCTACCTTTAGCTCGGTTTAACTTACTTTAACGATAAACTTAACAGTTATTCACACTTCTAATTGATAATTGGGAAACTATTAAGAATTAAAGGCAATTGAACCACCACAGTCTTGTAAATTTTCATGTTAACAAACATTAAAACCAGTAACCTACACTTACAAAAAATTGGGACTGCTCTCTTTCTGGTGTCCATGAGTACATAATATTCACAGGTCCAAAAAAGGACTCCCAACCATAACCCACTCCATAACCCGAATTTGTTGGTGTCTTAAACCAATCTCCAGTTCGAAACAAATCATCATCTACATTGGCGAAATTTGCCATAAACAATGCATGATTCTTTGGGGCAAATTCATAATCCAACCTGGCATATGCCTTCACGAAACTATTTCCTGGTAAACTAATAAAGTCATACCCAATAAATGGAACCAAATTATTTATAAAATCTGTACCATAACCCCCTAGAATAAAATCGAAGGTCGTAACACTGGAAGTACCTAACTTAAAACCACCTTCTGCCTCGACATTTATAGATAAATTATTAACTAAAGGCACTGCCATACCCATACGTGCTTTCGAAACAGAAAAATCTTTAAAATTTTTATTATAATCAGATGACAATATGTAATAATGCATATCACCATTGAAATACAGCCCTCTAGACGGAAAATACTTATCGTCATAAGTATCTAACTTTAATGCCCCATACGCGCTTAAATAATTACTTCTTTCAAAATATGTCCTGCTATTGCCGGCGGTGTTTCCTGGCACCGTTGTATCGGAAATATCACCAAATGTTCTGGTACTATATTGTAAATGCTTGAACTCCCCACCAAGTGTAAAAGAAAACTCTTCTTTTACAACAGTTTGTAGATATATTTGATTAGTAAAGTCAGATACATTTAAATTTATGGTGTTTAACCCATTACCTGTACCAACTTCAAAATTACCTTCTATTAAATCGAAATCTACCTCTTGTTCAAAATCATTAAATCTAGAATTTATACCAAAACTCCAGTAAGTGCCTTTATCTATGTAATACTCAAAATTATATCGAATATTATCTCCCAAAATAAGATCAAAGGAAGCAACATCATCTTTAGACAATATCCGTTTTTTTGTAATGTTGATTATAGCTGCACTCTTGTATAAATCATCAAAATGGGCTCCTAATCGCAGAAACGAACTATTTCTTGTTTCATCTAAAGGTATGATTAGGTCTTCACCTCCGTTCAAATTATCTAGCAACTTATATTTTATAGTCTTGAAGTTACCCGTAGCAGATAAATTACTAATCCCTTGTTGTAGTTTTTTAAAATCAGTAGGCTCATCTAAATTAAATCGTAATTTCCCTTTTACATATCCCCTGGTATGATCTGTATTACCCTCTATAAACAATCTATTGACCGTAAGTTGATTCTCTACTTCTATAACATTTTCATCCTTTTTATAACCTGTAGCAAGTTCCCGCAATTGGTCAATTTTTAAATTAGCGGCATCTTCACCTGTTTTCACAATTTCGGTCAACATATTAAAATCAATTACCGAATAGTCTTCTATCTGTGGTTTAATATAGATATCGGTATTAGCAGATTTAATTTTCATATCTGCAACGGTTCGGTAGTTATTTATTTGAAGTAAAATTTCAGTAGCAGATAACAAGGCTTCCCTACCAGATAAGTCATGTTGAACATCTACACCGATAATAATCTCTGCACCCATTGCCCTTACTTCATCTATTGGGTAGTTATTGACCACCCCACCATCTATTAGTACTTTATCGTCAATTACGGTCGGCTCAAATAAAGAAGGTAAAGTTCCGCTTGCCAATATAGCTTCTGGTAAGTATCCGGAATTTAAAACAACTTGTTTTCCCGTTTCAATATCTGTTGCAATACACACAAACGGTGTAGGTAGTTTATTGAAATCATCAATATCTTTCACATGATACAAAAGACGAACAAATTCATTGTAAATATTTTGACCGCCAGAAATTGCCGGTGGTACAGTAACCTTAAATTTTTTGAATGGAAGAGTCAATGCGTATCGTTCAGAATCATCTTTTTCATAAAAAGTTTTAGCACTTCTCGGTAGGTTATCCTGTATCAGGGACCCAATATTTGTAACCTTAAAAAGAGAATCTAGCTCTGTTGCCGTATAACCAGAAGCATACAGTGCACCTATTATGGCCCCCATACTAGAACCGCCAATATAATCTATTTCTATACCCGCCTCTTCAATAACTTTTAATGCGCCAATATGCGCCATACCTTTTGCACCGCCCCCACTTAAAACCAATCCTATTTTAGGTTTCGTTTTTTTTTCGTTGCCTTGGGCCATTAAAGAATTTGCACTAAAAAATAGTACTGCCAAAAAAAAGGACAACCCACCCAAACTATTCTTTACGAAAAGACTCATATATCTTTTTTGCTTTTGACGCACCCACTTCTTGACTTAAACTTTCTGCAGAGGCCTCTTTTATTCGTTTTACCGATTTAAACTTTTTTAATAATTGTTGTGCCGTCTTTTCACCTACTCCAGCTATTGCTTCTAGTTCAGAATTAATTGCCCCCTTACTTCTTTTATTTCTATGAAAGGTAATACCGAACCTATGTGCTTCATTACGTAAATATTGTATAATCTTTAAACTCTCAGATTTCTTATCCAAATACAATGGTATAGGGTCTTCTGGAAAGTAAATCTCCTCTAACCGTTTTGCAATACCCACGATTGCTATTTTACCTCTCAAACCTAAAAGATCAAGACTTTTTAAGGCAGACGACAACTGCCCTTTACCACCATCAATGATAATTAATTGAGGTAAAGGTCGCTTTTCTTCTTGCAATCTTTTATAACGTCGAAAAACCACCTCTTCCATTGATGCAAAATCATCGGGACCAGTTACTGTTTTAATATTGTAATGTCTATATTCTTTTTTGGAAGGCTTACCATCTTTAAAAACCACACAGGCAGCAACAGGGTTACTACCTTGTATATTACTATTATCGAAACATTCTATATGTCTTGGTTCTGCAGATAATCGTAAATCTTTCTTCATCTGGGCCATAATCCTATTAGTATGGCGCTCAGGATCAATTATTTTAATTTGATTGAATTTTTCTTGTCGAAAGAATTTAGCATTGCGTTTAGACAAATCTAAAATACTTTTTTTATCACCTAGCTTAGGCACGGTAACTTTTAGACCAGGCGATACGGTTATTTTAAACGGCACATAGAGTTCATTTGATTCTGATTTAAATCGCTCTCTTATTTCAACAATTGCCAACTCTAACAGATCTTCATCTTGCTCCTCTAACTTCTTTTTAATCTCCATGGTATGAGACCTTATAATAGAACCATGTGACAATTGTAAAAAATTGACATATGCATAAACATTATCCGAAATAATACTGAACACATCAACATTATTAATCTTAGAATTAACAATGGTAGATTTTACCTGATAATTCTCTAAGACATCTATTTTGTCTTTTACTTTTTGAGCCTCCTCAAATCTCATTTCATCTGCCAGATCTTTCATTTGACTTTTAAAATAAGTAATGGACGACTTAAAATTACCTTTTACAATTTGCCTAATATCATCTATTTGTCGGTCATATTCAGCAACAGATTGATACCCCTCGCAAGGCCCTTTACAATTGCCTAGATGATATTCTAGACATACTTTGTATTTCCCTGCATTTATTTTATCCGCAGACAAATCATAATTACATGTTCTTAAAGGATATACACTTTTAATTAAATCTAAAAGAACCCTTACGGTTTTCATACTCGTATATGGCCCAAAATATTCAGATCCGTCTTTAATTACTCTTCTCGTAGGGAAAAATCTAGGGAAACGCTCATTTTTAAGGCACAACCACGGATATGATTTGTCATCTTTTAATAACACATTATATCTAGGCCTTAATTCTTTAATTAAATTATTCTCAAGTAAAAGTGCGTCTGATTCCGTTGGCACCACAATATGCTTAATAGCTCTAATCTTTTTAACTAAAACACGTGTTTTACCGTACTCATGATTCTTATTAAAATAGGAAGAAACCCGTTTTTTAAGATTCTTTGCTTTACCTACATACAATATGCTTTCATTACTATCATAAAACTGATAAACCCCAGGTGCGGTAGGCAATGCACTTAACTGTATGTTTAAGGGAATCTCTGTCATAATTCAACACTACTAATTTAGACTATAATAAGCACTTTATAATATACTACAATGCATTATTACAATATGTATAATCGAATTTTCATATTGCGAATTTCTTTTTATATAAACTATATAGTGATAATTAAATAATTTTCATAGACGTTATTTCAACACTTATTGATTTCATAATATATAAAAAATTATAAAAAACTGATATTCAATTGATTATATGTTTCAGTGTTTAATTATATGAACCATAATGTTAATTTTATTATAATAATGTGCATTTTAACGATAATAATGTGCACTTCGCAGAAGTTATATTAATTATTTTACCTATTTTTAACTCAACAACAACAATTATTGGCTCATTTAGAAATCTAGGATTATGGATAGTTATATCATCACTTTAGGAACTTATCTTATTTTAATGTTATTTTTTAAGGTGTTTTTTGCCGTTGCTGGTAAAGAATAAAACAAACTCTAACTAGGTTAAAATCACTTCACTATGCTGAAGCGAGATTTACGCATAAAATATTCAAAATTACGTAATTCCTTAACGCCCGTTCAAATATCAGATAAAAGTATAGCCATTGCGAATTCAGTCATACAATTACCTATATGGGATAAAGAATATTTCCACATTTTTTTACCAATTGAACAAAAATCTGAAATAGATACAGAAGGTATTATTTCTATTCTTTTAGGATTGGATAAAAATGTTATTGTTCCTAAAATTATTTCTACTACAGCACTAGAACACTATCTACTGACCGACAATACCAAATTCACTATCAATAAATATAATATACCCGAACCTATTAACGGTATTACCATTGATCCGAACAAACTTGATGTTGTATTTATTCCCCTTTTAGCTTTTGACGAAAAAGGTAATAGAATTGGATATGGGAAAGGGTATTACGATAGGTTTTTAAGTGAGTGTAAAAAAAATGTAACAAAAGTTGGATTATCTTTTTTTGAAGCAGAGCCCATTATAGATAATGTTGACATTACAGATATTCCTTTAGATTTCTGTATTACACCATCTAAAACTTATTCTTTTACAACTTCTTGATTCTCTATTGTCTCGTTAACATCAGTTGAACCCTTCTCATCTTTATTAAAAGCTTTTTTATTAAACACTAAAAGAATACCGACACCTGTACTTATCGCAGTATCTGCAATATTAAAAACAGGTTCAAAAAATCGAAAGTTCTGACCACCTACCATTGGCATCCATGTTGGCCAAGTCGAATCTACCATAGGAAAATATAACATATCTACTACTTTACCGTAGAACAACTTACCATATGGTTCATCAGAGAATATTGTTGCCACTTCGTTATAACTTTCATTAAAAATAGCTCCATAAAAAACGGAGTCCAAAATGTTACCCAAAGCTCCGGCAAAAATCAAAGAAACGGCCAGTATTAAAGTATTCGATGCTTTTTTCTTAATCACATCGAATAACCAGTACCCAATACCAAAGATGGCAAACAACCTAAAAACGGTCAATACTAATTTTCCAATATTATCAGATATAGGCAAGATGTCGCTCAATTTGGCTCCCCATGCGGCACCTTCATTCTCAATAAACAAAATTTTAAACCAGCTAAAAACTTCTACCGATTCACCCAATACAAAATGGGTCTTTATATAAATCTTACTCCATTGATCGATTATTAATATCAATAAAATAAATAGTACAGATTTTTTAATGTTCATGGGCTTTCATCAATGATCGCAAAAATATAAATATTATTCGGTTTTACTAAAATCTATATTTCCGGTAACTGTTTGTAATTTATAAATGGACGTTCCTAATGGAATTGGGTTAGAAGAAATGGTGCCATACTTACTAATTGCAGTGATTTTAGCAGCTTTAGACATGACTTTTATATTACCGCTTTGCGATTTTACAGTAATGTCTGCAATAACATCAATTAACACACAAGCACCATCAGACAATGAAATGTCTATCTCTTCAAACTCTCCTCCAACGACAACTCTAGAATTCGTACCAAAAATCTCTAATTTTTTATGAAGTGGTATTTTCATTAAAACTGAAATTGAAACTACTTTATGGGCACTTAATTTATCGTTAGGATTTTCAAAATTTGGAGTAAAACCACTTTCTACCAAAAGAGTATTGCCATCAATTATTACCTCTAAGCCTAAATCTTGACTATACTCCCCCTCCATTTGGGTCTCAATAACAATCTCACTACTCTCGCTAGTTTCGACTTCAACAAGAAAACTATTAGTAGCATCTACCTGAATTAATTCAATATGATCTGCTAAGAAATTTTTATAAACCTTCTTTTGAGCATTAAGCGCTATACAGAATAAAAACAGAATACATGATAAATAATCTTTCAAAACAACAACTATTAAAAAACGCCCCTAAAGGCGTTTTAATTATGATTGCATATTTTTAGCTTCAATGCTAAGGGTCGCATGCGGTACTAATTTTAATCGCTCTTTGTTAATTAATTTTCCGGTTACACGACAAATACCATACGTTTTATTTTCAATGCGTAAAATTGCATTCTTAAGGTCGCGAATAAACTTTTCTTGCCTAATAGCCAATTGCGTATTAGCTTCTTTGCTCATTGTTTCTGAACCCTCTTCAAAAGCTTTAAAGGTTGGCGATGTATCATCGGTCCCATTATTACCATCATTCATGTAAGCACTTTTTAATAGCTCTAAATGACTTTTAGCCTTTTCTATTTTCTCTTCGATCAATTCTTTGAATTCTGCCAAATCTTTGTCAGAATACCTCACTTTTAAATCTTCTGCCATCTTTTAATGTTTTTCAATAAACAATTTAGTGTTTACCTCGTCAAAAGCAATTTCAATGCCCTTGTCCAATTCTTCTTCAAAAAATAATTCGGCCGTTAAAGTTTCTGTTTTAATATACTCAATATTATCTTGAACCGCTACTTCAACAAAACCATCTTTCAATATTTTAACCGCAATTTGATCCGTTACTTCTAAACCAGAATCTTTTCTTATGTTTTGAATTCTATTTACAAGTTCTCTCGCGACACCTTCATTTTTCAATTCGTCATCAATGGTAACATCTAAGGCTACGGTTAATTTACCTGAGCTTGCCACCATCCAACCTTCAATATCTTGCGAAGAGATTTCTACATCCTGTAACTGTAAAGTAATGCTTTTATTTTCTAATTGTATTGTTAATTCGCCATCTTGCTCTATTTTTTGGATATCATTTTGCTCAAAACCGTTGACAACCTGAGCAATTTGCTTCATTTCCTTTCCGAATTTAGGACCTAAAGTCTTGAAATTAGGTTTAATACGTTTTACCAATATTCCTGAGGCATCATCTAGCAATTGAATTTCCTTAACGTTAACTTCAGATTTAATTAATCCTGAAACTGCTTCAATTTCTTCCCTATCCTTATTATCCAACACAGGAATCATAATTTTCTGCAATGGTTGACGTACTTTTATCTTCTCTTTCTGACGTATAGATAACACCAAAGATGAAATTATTTGCGCTTTATTCATCTTAACCTCCAAACTTTTATCAATAAGAGATTCATTTGCTACCGGAAAATCTACCAAATGTACACTTTCAAATCCATCGTTTACCGTTGCACCATTTAAGTCTAAATACAAGCGATCCATAAAAAAAGGTGCGATCGGTGCAGAAAGTTTAGCTACAACGTTTAAACATGTATATAAAGTTTGATATGCCGCAATTTTATCTGTAGCATATTCACCTTTCCAAAAACGTCTTCTACACAAGCGCACATACCAGTTACTTAAGTTTTCTTGAACAAATTCGGATATTGCCCTTGCAGCGCGTGTTGGCTCATATTCGGCATAAGCCGTATCTACAACCTTTATCAATGAATTCAACTCAGAGAGAATCCAACGATCAATTTCTGTACGTTGCCCCATTGGCACATCTTCTTCTGAATATGTAAACTTATCTAAGTTCGCATAAAGGCCAAAAAAGGAATACGTATTATATAAAGTACCAAAAAACTTACGCTTCACCTCTGCAATACCTTCTGTATCGAACTTTAAGTTATCCCAAGGGTTAGCATTGCTGATCATATACCATCTCGTGGCATCTGCACCGTGTTTGTTCATGGTCTCGAAAGGATCTACGGCATTACCCAATCGTTTAGACATCTTTTTACCATCCTTATCGAGAACCAACCCGTTAGATACTACATTTTTATATGCCACCGAATCAAATACCATTGTAGCAATAGCATGTAAGGTATAGAACCACCCACGGGTTTGATCAACACCCTCAGCTATAAAATCTGCCGGAAATGTTTTTCCTTCGTCAATTAATTCTTTGTTTTCAAAAGGGTAATGCCATTGCGCATAAGGCATTGAACCACTATCGAACCAAACATCTATTAAATCGCTTTCACGTTTCATTGGCTTACCGGAAGCGGAAACCAAAGTAATTTGATCCACAATATTTTTATGCAGGTCTATTTTATCATAGTTTTCTTCAGACATATCGTCCACTACAAAATCTGCATAGATATCCTTTTCCAAAATCCCAGCTTCAACGGCTTTTGCCATTTCCGTCTTTAATTCGGCTACAGAACCGATAATTATTTCTTCCTTACCATCTTCTGTTCTCCAGATCGGCAATGGAATTCCCCAATAACGTGACCTAGAAAGATTCCAATCGTTTGCGTTCGCCAACCAATTACCAAACCTTCCTTCACCGGTAGCTTTTGGCTTCCAGTTGATAGTCTGGTTCAATTCGAACATTTGATCCTTAACATCGGTTACCTTAATGAACCAAGAATCTAATGGATAATATAAAATAGGCTTATCTGTACGCCAACAGTTCGGGTAACTGTGCACATACTTCTCTACCTTAAAAGCTTTGTTCTCTTCTTTTAACTTAATGGCAATCTCAACATCTATAGAACGCTCAGGTACTTTTCCATCCTCATAATACTCATTCTTAACGTATTTACCACCCAGTTCTTTTAATTCTGGTCTGAACTTACCTTGTAAATCAACTAAAGGAACCAAATTTGCATTTTCATCTAATACCAACATTGGCGGAATTTCCGGCATTGCCTGTTTCGCTACAAAAGCATCATCTGCGCCAAATGTTGGTGCGGTATGTACGATACCCGTACCATCTTCTGTAGTAACGAAATCACCTGCAATTATTCTAAAAGCGTTTTCTGCATTTTCATACGGAAGTACGTAATCTAACAATTGCTCATACCTACTTCCCAATAAATCCTTCCCCTTAAATTCTTTTACGACATAGAAAGGAATTTTTTTATCTCCGGATGCATATGATAATAAATCAGACTTCTCGGACACCTCGTTATATTTTCCTGAAAATTGTTTCCCTACCAAATTCTTAGCAAGTACGACATTCATAGGCTTGAACGTATATTGATTGTATGTTTCAACCAATACATAATCTATTTTAGAACCAACGGTTAATGCTGTATTCGATGGCAAGGTCCAAGGTGTTGTCGTCCAAGCTAAAAAGTATACTGTACCTTCATTCTGCAAGAAATCTGGCAATGTCTCTTCTACAGCTTTAAACTGAGCGGTTACCGTAGTATCAGTAACGTCTTGATAGGTACCTGGCTGGTTCAATTCATGAGAGCTTAAACCTGTACCCGCTTTAGGAGAATAGGGCTGTATGGTATAGCCTTTATAAATTAATCCCTTAGAATAAATTTGTTTCAGCAACCACCAAACCGTTTCCATGTATTTAGATTTGTAGGTAATGTATGGATCTCCCATATCTACCCAATACCCAACTTGTTCGGTCATGGAGTTCCAAACATCTGTATATCTCATTACCGCTTTTTTACAAGCAGCATTATATTCTTCTACCGAAATTTTAACCCCAATATCTTCTTTGGTAATGCCAAGTTCTTTTTCAACACCTAATTCAATCGGCAAACCATGCGTATCCCAACCTGCCTTACGTTTTACCTGAAAACCTTTCATGGTTTTATATCTTGGGAAAATATCTTTTATAGTACGGGCCATTACATGGTGTATACCAGGCATACCATTTGCAGACGGCGGACCTTCATAGAATACATAACTATCCTTACCTTCTCGAGTAGATATACTTTTTTCAAAAATGGCATGCTCTGCCCAGTAGTCAAGTATTTCTTCTGCTACCTTTGGTAAATTCAATCCTTTATATTCTGCGAACTTCATAGAAAATGCTTCTAGTACTGAGTTTTAAAGGCTGCAAAATTATAAAATTTTGAGCAAAAAGGAGTGTATTGACTGTACCGAAATGCTTATAAAGCACTAATAAGAACATTTATTAACAAGTTGAACATCCAAAAGTTAAAATTCAACGTATATTATTTCAAACAATTAACATTTACGTAATGAAAAAAATAATTTTAGGATCATTAGCAATTTTAGCACTTAGCATGTCTGTTTCTTGTAGAGATGCCGCCGACAAGGCAAAATCTGCAACTGAAGAAGCTGGAGATGCATTAGAAACCGCAAGCGAAGAATTAAAAGAAGCCGGAAAAGACCTAGAAGAAACTGGCGAAGGTGCAATTGATGCAGCTAGAGAAGCAAGCGAAAATGCAATGGAAGCTGTTGAGGATGCTGCCGAATCTGTAAAAGAGGCTGGTCAAGAAAGTATCGATGCTGCTAAAAAAACCGGAGAAGATACTATGGATCAAGCGAAAGAAGTTGGCAATGATGTAAAAAAAGCTGCTAATGATGCAGCGAATAAAGCGGAACAAAAAGCTGCCGAGGTAGAAAAGGCGGTTAAACACTAACCAATACCTTTTATCATAATTTTAAAAGACCCGATATTAACGGGTCTTTTTATTTAAAAATGATACCCCAATCCTAAAATAAGGTTTATACCTGGTGCAGCAATACCCGAAGAATATGTTCTATAACGTTGATCGGTTAAATTTTCTAAACTTGTAGTTATCTTAAAGCGATTTGTTACATCGTATTGTGAGCGAAAATTCAACGTATACCAAGATGGCGCAAACGGATTTCTATTTTCATCTACCGCATAAATATATTCTTTAGATTGCTCTGACATTGCTAGGTCATCATACGCTATTTCCCCATTATAATTGACGAATAAATCTGTGCGAAGTTTTTGGTTTTTCCATACGATGTGAAAATCTCCAAAAGTGGGTGCTACATGCCGTCCGGGTGTTTCAGAACCATCATCTTCCTCTTCTACACCTTCTGTTATCGTTAAATTAGAGAATATAGACCACTGCTCGGTCACATAAGCTTCAAGCCCAAATTCAAAACCATATACATAAGCTTTTGCTGCATTTTGTATGGCCTGCACATTACTAAGTTCACCACCGTATTCTATTTCAGAAACACCATTGTAACTAAAATCCCCACGCACCAAAGCATCTACCAAATATGTATAATATGTAGCACATTTTAAAATGATTTTATCATTAATATTTCGCTGAACACCAACCTCGGCATTATATGCATATTCAGGTTCCAAATCTGGATTTGGAACCACAACAGACCCAGGTTCAGAATCAAAAATTTTACCGACATCATCAATATTTGGAGCTCTAAAACCTGTTGATCCATTTAAGGTAACTTGAAGATTCGCCTTCGGAAACCAACTAAAACCAATGCTACCGGTTAAAGCGCCCGTACTTAAATCGGCTTTTTCAAAAGGAAAGTCATAAAAGGTATCATCAAAAACAGCATCAACCCATACATGACTATATCGTAAACCCGACATTACTATGAAATTAGGTTTTACCTTATATTCTCCATTTACATAACCTGCTAAACTCTGCCATGAAGACCCATTTGGGTAGCGAGATGCGGCATCAACTTTTTTACTGGTATTAATATTTAAATCGAACCCATTTGACCTTACCTTATTATAAATATATTCCCCACCATAATAAAGCCTAAAATCTCCCATTTTCTTATTTTCAAAGTCAATATTAAAGTTTAACGCATCTACTTTTTCCTTAGTTGTATTTCTTATCTCATCTTGAAAATCTCTATTAATTCTGCTTTCCTCAAAATGCTGATATGATAACCCCAGCTTTAAGCCATCATATACCTTTCCATTTCCTTTTTTCAACAGTTGAGCATTTCCCATAAACCACTTTTGGGGACCATAATACCATTCTGCAGAGCGCAAACTCAACCCATCGCTAGATGGCCTTATCAATCTATCGTATCGTGAATAGTCTGAAGTTTCAGTATAATATACTCCTAAATTTAAATCCCATTTAACATTTGGTCTATATAGGAATTTTTGCATTAAATTCAGTTGATTATACCCTGTTGGCACTTGCTTTTTAGGCGAATCATTTTCAACCAATTCATCAATACCATTAGTAGTTTGTATGTATGTATTTCTTAAATAAGAATCCGGACCATGTGACCCCATTCTTAAATCCTGAAAATCATTATAGGTAATACTAGTAAGAGATGACCATGTTTTCTTACCTACATTAATATCGGTATGTACCGTATTCTCTGTATTTGCAGATGCAAACCTGTAATTGGCATTTCCGTGCACTAAAAGACTATCATTCTGAGATAACATAGGTTTGTTCGTATAGAAATTCATAACCCCACCTATTGCATCACTTCCATAAATAACAGAGCCTGGTCCAAAAATCACTTCTGTATTTTTTATAGTATAAGGGTCTATAGAAATTACATTTTGCACATTACCTCCTCTAAAAATGGCATTATTCATTCTTACTCCATCTACCGACAACAACAATCTATTAGTTGCGAACCCTCTAATCATAGGGCTACCTCCACCCATTTGGCTTTTTTGAACAAATATCTTACCGCTATTTTGAAGTAAATCAGCAGATGTCTGTGGTGTAGTAAAAGCTATGGCCCTAGCATTTAATGAAATTATCTTATTAGGTATATCTCTCTTTTGTTGCTCCCATTTAGAAACGGACATAACCACCTCGTCTAATTGCTGAGCTTTCATAATCAGGTAAGCATGGCCATCCTGTCTTTGTAATTGTAATTTAGTTGTCTTTAACTCTTGATAACCAATATGTTTCAAGCTAATTCGTTCTTTACCCATAAATATCGAAGCATCGAAAACACCTTCAATATTAGACAAAGCAATTTTAGACTTGTCTTTGTTAAATATGGCAACATTATTAATAACTTCACCATTGTCAGCGTCTAAAACAGTTATTTTTTGCGCACTTGTTTCCATACTACATAGAAAAAATAGTAAGAAAAGATACTTATACATACGTATTGAAAACTTCATTTAATACGGCCAGTGACTTTGGTTTCCTAAATCCTTGTAGGTGTAATTCAAAATAGAGGATTAAAGATTTCAATAATTCTTGGCGGTTGGTTTTGTTCATTTTTATGGTATGAATTGTATCAAAATTTGTGCCCAAGAAGGTTTTAAAATAATAAATATTATCACCTCTAAGATTTGGGTTTAATGATTCTACAGCTGCAAAACCACCCTCTAACAAATCAAAATATGGCTTATCTATCTGATATACATCTGGATAAAACCCTAAAAATCGGGTTAGCGATAACATAAAAAATAAATGAAAATTAGCAACTTCTTTATGTATATCCAACCATTGTAAAGATGCTTCTAAAAATTGAAACAAATCTTCATTTTTTTCTTCTTCACGAATGCTATTACCCAATAGTTCTGCTAGAAATAAGGTCATGGCATTTTTTGCCATATCTGCATATAACGTTTGGTAATGATAAAACACCTTAGCTTCCCTCAATGTCTCTAAAGTGCCTTTATTTTTGTGATTGGCAACAATTTCTAGTTGGGTAAGGGGTTGAAAGTAAGCTATTTTCAATTTCCCCTTCTTTGAATACAAAACTCCTCTTAATAAATACGATTTAATGCCGTCAGATGCCGTAAAAGCTTTTACTATAAGACTTGTCTCTCCATATTTTATTGCAGAAAATACTATAGCTTTTGTTGTCACCTGCATATCAAAATATCTCTTTAGGCAAAGATAATGGATTGGAATTTGGTGACGAAAGAGCATAAAAAATGCGAGGGTCATTGAAGACCTTCGCATTTTTTGGTTGAACTGGTCTAACTAAATTTCCTAGATTACACCTTGTGCCAACATAGCGTCTGCAACTTTTACGAAACCAGCAATATTCGCTCCTTTTACATAGTTACAAAAACCGTCTTCTTCTTTACCGTACTCGATACAAGAATCGTGAATATCTTCCATGATATCTTTTAAACGTTCATCTACCTCTTCACGTGTCCAACTAATTCTCAGTGAGTTTTGAGACATTTCCAATCCTGAAGTTGCAACACCTCCCGCATTTGAGGCTTTACCTGGTGCAAATAAAATTTTCGCATTATTAAATTCATGCACAGCATCTGTATTACAAGGCATATTTGCACCTTCGGCGACACATATACAACCATTCTTTAAAAGCATTTTAGCATCATCTTGGTTCAATTCATTTTGTGTCGCACAAGGTAATGCAATATCACATTTTACTTCCCAAGGAGTTTTACCTGCATGGAATACTGCAGAAGGGTATTGTTTTACATATTCAGAAATACGCCCTCTTCTGTTGTTTTTAAGATCCATTACAAAAGCTAGCTTGTCATCGTTCAAACCATCTTTATCATAAATATACCCACTAGAATCAGAAAGTGTTACCACTTTAGCATCCAATAAAATTGCTTTTTCAGCTGCATATTGCGCTACATTACCAGAACCGGAAATTACAACAGTTTTACCCTCAAAACTTTCGTTTTTTGTCTTCAACATGCTTGCTGCAAAATATACGGTACCGTAACCTGTTGCTTCTGGTCTAATTTTAGAACCACCCCAAGAAAGTCCTTTACCTGTTAATACACCGGTAAACTCATTCCGTATTTTTTTGTACATACCAAAAAGAAAACCGATTTCACGTGAACCTACACCGATATCACCGGCAGGCACATCGGTATTAGGCCCAATATGTCTATTCAATTCTAACATAAAAGCATGGCAGAAACGCATTACCTCATCATCTGACTTTCCTTTTGGATCAAAATCAGAACCACCTTTACCACCACCCATAGGCAATGTTGTAAGGCTGTTCTTAAACACTTGTTCAAAAGCTAAAAATTTAAGAATACTTGCATTTACAGTAGGGTGAAAACGCAAACCGCCTTTGTATGGACCGATGGCCGAGTTCATTTGAATTCTATACCCACGGTTTACATGAATTTCGCCATCATCATCTACCCAAGCTACTCTAAATGAAACTAAACGTTCTGGCTCAACCATTCTTAATAGAATGTTCTTACCATTATATATGTCTTCCTTTGCAATATATGGTATAACTGTTTCTGCAACTTCTTGTACCGCTTGAATGAATTCTGGTTCGTGACCATTTCTGGCAATGACCTCATCCATAAATGCTTTTATTTTATTCTCCATAAAGCTATTTAAACTTATTTAAATTATTGATTTCAAAATATAACGTCAAAATTATGCTATTTATGTAATTTAATAACCTTATTTATTAAAAATCAATAAATTTTGTTGTTTTGACAACAAACTATCTATTATTACTGCATTTAATTTAAAATTTGGGCAATTATTCTATTGCTTGCTCTAGATCTGCTATTAAATCATCAACATCTTCAATACCAACACTTAACCTTATTAAAGCATCTACCACTCCGCTCTTTAATCGTTCTTCTTTCGGGATACTTGCATGGGTCATACTGGCTGGATGACCTACTAAACTTTCTACACCTCCTAATGATTCTGCTAATGTAAATACTTGTAACTTTTCTACAATCTTTATAGCATTATCATAACTACTCCCTTTAGGAATAAAACAGATCATTCCCCCAAAATCTTTCATCTGTTGTTTTGCAACCTTATGTCTAGGATGATCCTCAAAACCTGGCCAATATACTTTTTCAATTTTCGAATGACTCTTCAGGTATTCTGCAATAGCTTTACCGTTTTCACAATGGCGCTGCATACGAACATGCAATGTTTTAATACCTCTTAAGACCAAAAAACTATCCATAGGCCCACAAACCGCACCACTTGCATTCTGAATAAAATAAAGCCTATCTGCCAATTCTTTGTCTTTTACGACCAATGCACCAACTACGGTATCGCTATGCCCACCAAGATATTTTGTTGCAGAATGCATTACAATATCTGCCCCTAGTTCTAAAGGTTTTTGTAGATAAGGGGTCGCAAAAGTATTATCTACAGCCAAAAGTATATCGGCTACTCTCGTTAATGCAGCTATTGCTTTTATATCTATAATGTTCATCATTGGGTTGGTTGGTGTTTCTACCCAGATCAACTTTGTTTTTGATGTAATTTTATCTTTTACCGTATCGGTATCGTGCATACCAACAAAATGAAATATGATACCGAATTTTTCAAACATCCTTTTAAATATTCTATAAGACCCTCCATACAGGTCGCTCGTAGAAATCACCTCATCACCTGGTTGTAAGAGCTTCAACACCGCGTCGATAGCAGCAAGACCACTGCCAAAAGCCATGCCAAATTCACCTTCCTCTATACTTGCCAAAGAATTTTCAAGTGCTGTTCTTGTAGGGTTTGCACTTCTAGAATACTCATAACCTTTATGACCACCAGGACTGGTTTGAGCATATGTAGAAGTCTGATAAATGGGTGGCATAACCGCCCCATAAGCTTCATCAGGTTTTTGCCCACCATGTATGGTCTTGGTATTAAACTTTAAGTTTTTAGCAGCCATAATCACGTATTTATCATACAAATGTATCGTTATCTTTTGGAGATTATAATGAAGCTGTATTTTTACACTAAATCAAATTTTCACATGAAATCTAAGCTTACCTGCCTAATCATCTGTATTCTTTTTTTTGCTTGTAATAATAGGAACACCCTTTCTTTTGAACCATTGTCGATAGCTACTGATTCTTGTAAAAACTGTACGTCGGTATATATCAATATACCTAATGCTACTGGCAGCACCAAATTAAGCGAAACCATTAATTCTGCTTTAGAGGGAGAAATCATTGCTCTGTTAAACTTTGATGAAGTTAGCAATGCCCAAAATTTAAATGATGCAAAAGAAGCTTTCGTGATGGAATATAAAGAAATTAATGAAAACTTCCCCGAAGAATCTATGCCGTGGGAAGCTAAAATTGAAGGAACTACATCCTTTGAAAATAAGGAAGTCATTACAATTAAATTAACATCATATATCTATACCGGCGGGGCGCACGGCTATGAAACTAACCGCTTTTTAAATTTTGACAAGGTCAAGGGCGTTGAACTGTACCAAGAAGATTTGTTCAACAACTTAGGTGAATTTAAAGCTTTTGCAGAAAGCTTATTTAGAAAACAGGAAAAAATATCAGCTGAAGGTTCTATAAACGATACCGGCTTTATGTTCGAAACGGAAAATTTTTATCTGCCTGACAATATGGGATACACCGAGGACGGAATACATCTTTTTTATGAACCTTACGAAATAGCCTCTTTTGCCGATGGACCAATTACCTTGACCATACCTTATAATGAGGCAAACCCCTATATAAAATTTCCTAGTAAACCTTAGGCCAAGTGCTTTAACAATAATGAGATTTGCCCAATATGAAGACCTTCATGAAATAAATTGAAGGCAATGGCATCATCAACATCTTTAATTGTTACACGAGCACTAGTAGTGCAAGCATTATAGGTTTGAAAAAGACCTGAATCATAATCTTCTATAAACCATTCCGCTGTAGAAATTAAAAAATCGGCTATCACCATTATTTCTTCTTCCGGGGCAGTGCCATCGGGCGTAGTTCCTTTTTTAAATTTGGCTACCAAATTATTTGGCACACGCATCTGGAGTTCGCTGAATTTATAAATTAAAAGCTGTTGTGTAATTACTGTATGTGCAATATTCCAATAGACATTGTTATTAAATCCTTCTGGTATTTTTAGTAGTTTCTCCCTTGTGGTTTTGGTTAAAATCGCATGTAAATTTCTACGATTTTGCATCATTACCTGAAAAATATTCTTAGTCATATTTTTTACATTTAAAGCCTCGTAAAAATAGTACAATTAATGTTATTTAGGTTTCTTTGTAGAGTTTAAGCCATGAATAAAATATGGTAGTTTATATCTAATATCGATAAATAACACCTGTAGAAGCGTCAATACCCATGAAAAAAATATACCATTTAAGTACATGTTCTACTTGCCAGCGTATTATTAAAGAACTACAACCACTTACTGATTTTGAATTTCAAGATATTAAAAACGAAGCAATTACAACTTCTCAACTAGAACAGATGCACAGCCTATCAAATAGTTATGAATCTCTGTTCAGTAAAAGAGCCATTTTGTACCGTGAAAGAAATCTCAAAGAACAACATCTAACCGAAAAGGATTATAAAGATTTAATTCTAGAACAATATACCTTTTTAAAAAGACCAGTAATCATTATAAATAACCAGATTTTTATTGGCAATAGTAAAAAAGTTGTCGAAGCCGCAAAAAAGGTAATCCATTCGTGAACAAACGACTGTTAGCCATACTCGCCGCAATAGGGGCAACTACCATTTATGCATTAAACCATACCATTGCAAAAGGGGTCATGCCACATTACGTACAACCTTTTGGCTTCATTATTCTTCGAGTTTTAGGTGCTGCCATTTTGTTTTGGTTGATTTCACCATTAGGTCCAAAAGAACGTATTGACCCTAAAGATTACCTACGAATGTTTATCTGTGCCCTAATGGGAATGGCAATGAACATGTTGGTTTTTTTTAAAGGCCTATCACTCTCTACCCCTATTAATAGCTCAGTATTGATTACTACCTCTCCAATCATAGTACTTATATTATCAGCTTTAATATTAAAGGAAAAGATTTCCGGGAGAAAAATACTGGGTATTATTATAGGATTGCTTGGTGCTTTAGGTTTAATTCTATTTAGCTATGAAGTCAGGCATGATGCCCCAAATATTCCTCTTGGTAATTTCTTGATTTTTATGAATTCTATGTTTTATGGCTCTTACCTCGTAGTTGTAAAAGTTCTCATTAGCAAATACCATCCTTTTACTTTCATGAAGTGGTTATTCTCTTTAGGGGTTCTCATTTGTCTTCCTTTTGGCTATGAAGAATTTATGGAAATTTCATGGAGAACCTTACCATTTGAAGCTTATTTCGGTATTGGCTTTGTAATTATAGGCACTACCTTTTGCACTTATCTCTTCAATATTTTTGCCCTTACACAGTTAAAAGCCTCTACCTTAAGTGCCTTTGTATATGTACAACCATTATTAGGTATTACGTACGCTGTGCTAACCGGCCAAGATACCGTTACTATGGTTAAAATTGTTGCCGCTTGTTTTGTTTTAGTCGGAGTTTATCTTTCTAGTAAAAAACCTAAAAGACAACTAAAGGCTAATTAAATATGTGATCTCTTAGAATTTTCTAAATGAAGAGCCATAATCTTCTCCGTATTCACTTCATCTCTTTGATGCATGGCAGACACTATATTGAGATGTTCTTGCAAGATTGTATTTAACGCTCTATTCAAACCTACTAAATCCATAAATGATATAATTTCTGCAGACTTGAATAATTGGTACAATGTTCTATTTCCACAATTTTTCGCAATGAATTCATGAAAATATCTATCAATTCTATGAAAAACATAAGCATTCTGTGGTCCTTTTTCAAAAGGTACCAGTAAATTCCTTAAATCGTCAATTTTAGATTGAGTTGCATTACGTGTAAAAAGCTTTACTGTCATTGTTTCTATAGCTATTCTACAATCGAACATCTCTAAAATTTCTTGTTCGCATAATTCCCGAACGGAAAGACCATTATCTAAACTCCCAACCAACAAACTCTCTTGTTTAAGTTGTTGTAATACCACCGGAATAGTGTCATCTTTAATATTCAATGTATGTGATAATCTATGCTCAGTTATTAATTGACCCGGCACCAATTTTTTGGTAATGATCAATTTTTTCACTTTTCCATATGTCTCTTCAAATATTTCCTCATGTTGACCAACCATAAAATAAATATATAATTATCGGTTATTGATTACTCAACAGTTAATGAGAAAATAACTGTAATTTGTTCGATTAACTAAAAATAAACTATTCAACTCTGAAAATCTTAAAAATTTTTAGGAACTTTCAAGAACTTTCTAGAGTCTTCTTTTGTTAGTATTTTAAATCCCTCTCCTTTTTCAATTCTACTAAATTTACTAAGCAAATTATCCGTTAGCCCTGTCAGTTTTCTAGTTTTCAAATTGATCCAACCACCCATCATCTCACATCTAGCAATATTCTCATTTTTATGATTATAAAAATTATGATGAAACTCAAAAAATTTACCATCTTCACTTAATCCCATAATTTCCAAAGAAACCTTTATTGGCTTCCCAGGGAATGCTTCTTTAAAATAGTACACATGCTCGTAAAACACTACCGGACCTATTTCATGGGTTGCCATTGTCTTATGATCAAAACCCTGCTCTATCAAAAAAGCCATACGCGTATGACTCATAAAATTAATATATGCCGAGTTTGCTAAATGACGATTTGCATCTACATCGCTCCATCTTATCTCAAAATCCTTTAAGTACATATTTATAATTTTTGTTATGCATGCATAATACTCCATAAAAATAATATAGTTTTGAAGTCTAAGAAATAAAGAACACCATTTTTTCTACTTATTTTTAAGTCACGTTTAAAATATACATTCTTATGTCAAACAAACCTGGATTCATAAAAGAGTTATCCTTACCTGTTGTTGCTGCTCCAATGTTTTTAATTTCAGGACCTCAATTGGTCGTTGAGTGTTGTAAAAATGGTATTGTCGGTACTTTTCCGGCTTTGAATCAACGAACAAGTAAAGGGTTTGAAGAATGGCTAATCGAAATTAAATCTGCCTTAAAAACATTTGAAGAAGAAACTGGAAAGAAAGCCGCCCCATTTGGAGTTAATTTAATTGTACACCCTACCAACCCAAGACTAGAAGCTGATATTAAACTTTGCGTAAAACATCAAGTACCCTTGATTATTACCTCACTTGGTGCCGTAACTCAAGTGGTAGATACAATACATAGCTATGGCGGATTAGTTTTTCACGATGTAATTAAAAAAAGACATGCCGAGAAAGCTGCCGAAGCTGGTGTAGACGGATTAATTCTTGTCGCTGCCGGTGCCGGTGGACATGCCGGTACTATTAACCCTATGCCTTTAGTATCAGAAATAAAGAAGTTTTTTTACAAAACTGTTTTACTTTCGGGTTGTATAGGTACTGGTAGAGATATAGCATCTGCCTTACAAATGGGTGCCGATTTAGCGTATATGGGAACTCGTTTTATTAATACCAACGAGAGTAAAGCCTCCCCAGAATATCGCCAAATGATTATAGATGCAGGTGCTAGTGATGTAGTTTATACTGCAGCTATTTCTGGTGTTCATGCCAATTTTTTGGATGCTAGCTTAAAAGCCGCAGGAATTACCGAAAAAGATCTTAAGAAAGATATGAAAATCGATTTTGGAAAAGAAATGGATACTGAGGCAAAAGCTTGGAAAACCATTTGGTCTGCGGGTCAAGGTTCTGCGCTTATACATGATTCTATACCCGTTACAGAACTGGTATCGCATTTAAAAACAGAATTTAAGGTTGCGATTGAAGAACAAATAAATATTCTAGAAACTTACCCAAAATAAACAAAACCTTTCTCCTTTAATTAAATGCCTTTAGTAGATTCTTTATATAATCCTCCTTTGTTATTTAAGAACGGACACTTATCTACCATTTATTCTGGGTTACTTAGAAAAGTTGAAAATTTAGACCAAATACGCATTCGTATTACATTACCAGATTCTGATTTCTTAGATACAGACTGGAGCTATGCTTCAGCACCATCAAATAAATTGGTGATTATTATTCACGGCTTAGAAGGCAGTTCTAAAAGAACATACATCAAAGGTAGCGCAAAAGTATTGATACGAGCCGGCTTCGATGTTTGTGCCATAAACTTAAGAGGGTGTAGCGGCACGGTCAATAAACTTTTTCGCTCTTACCATTCAGGTGCCACTGAAGATTTACAAGCTGTTATTGACCATGTGTTACAGTTATACGAATACCATAATATATACCTACACGGGTTTAGCCTTGGTGGTAATCTTTTGTTGAAATATCTAGGTGAAGAACAAGATATACCTAATGAAATAAAAGGTGCCATAGCTATTTCGGTACCGTGCCAATTGGCAGATTCTCTTCACCAATTACTGCAATTTAAAAATGTCTTGTATGCCAAAAGATTCAAGAACAATCTTATTACAAAATTGAAACTAAAGCAAGGGTTATTTCCCGAACTTATATCAGATACGGATATCGGAAATATTAAAACACTTAGAGATTTTGATGAGTTCTATACCAGCAAAGCGCACGGTTTTGAAGATGCAATGGATTATTACACTAAAAGCAGTAGTTTGCAATTTCTTGAAAATATTGAGGTGCCAACCCTAATTATCAATGCATTGAACGATTCTTTTTTAGGTAATGAATGTTACCCTATCGATATTGCCAAACAGCATAAGAATTTATTTCTTGAAACGCCAAAATATGGCGGGCATGTTGGTTTTTACGGAAATAACAACTTCACCTATACCGAGCGACGTACCCTAGAATTCTTAGATAATATACACTAGAACTTGTTTCTGATGTTGGACCAATATCAAAACACTGGCACAAATTGTTATCACCTTAAAATTATATACTAAAACTAGCATACAACCTAATTAAAATATGCTGCAACCCGTAAAAATTCATATATTAGTCCCTCAATTTAAAGACAACACTATAAAATATAGTAAACATATGCGCAAATTATTCACTTTATTAGCTCTTAGCACAATGATTATCGGTTGTGGCGAGAAAAAAGAAGAGAAAAAAGAAGGTTTTGAAATGAACAGAACCAAAAAGGAAGCTAAAACTGAAACGGCTAGTGAGGGTGTACCGGTTGATTTGAACAATAAAGGTGTTGGCCCTGTAACTAGTGTTACTTTTGATACCGCTGTTAATGAAGATATGGCTGCTGCCGGAAAAGAGAAATTCCAAGCTATCTGTACTGCTTGTCATATGGCAGAACAACGTATGATCGGACCAGCTTTAAAAGGTGTTTACGAACGTAGAAGCCCAGAATGGGTTATGAACATGATTATCAATCCTGATAAAATGTTAAAAGAAGATCCAATTGCCAAGGCATTATTGAAAGAATACAACAATGCAATTATGCTTAATCAGAACTTAAATGAAGAAGAAGCACGTAACATAACAGAATACTTACGTACACTATAACTTAAAACGCCAACCTTATTTATACCGAAAACCCTTTCATAAATATGAAAGGGTTTTCTTTTTGTACCTCACACTATACATGATTAAAATTGTAGGTTTTCAATACTTTTTACGACCTAACAGAAGTAGAATAAAAAGAATTGATTTATGCAAAATGAAAAAATAAAAATAGATGTGGTTTCTGACGTTGCCTGCCCATGGTGTTACATTGGCAAGAAGAGATTGGAAAAAGCGATTAAAGAATGGGAGGGGGCTGAAATAGAAGTTGAATGGCATCCATTTCAGTTAGATCCCAATATACCAAAGAATGGATTGGACAGGGATACGTATCTTACTAATAAATTTGGTAGTACTAATGGACCTCTTGAAATGACAAAACGTTTAGATGAAACAGGCAAAGAAGAAGGTATTAATTTTAACTTTGGTAAAGAATGGTTAGCTGTAAACACCTTACCTCTTCACCAGCTTATACATGTTGCGGGTGAAGAAGGTTTTAAAGATGCCTTAAAAGAACGATTCATGAAAGCTTATTTTGATGAAAATCTTCATTTGAACAATATTGAGGTGTTAAGTAATATAATGATCGAATATGGTTGGACAGCCGAAAAAACAAAACACATTTTAAATAACGAAACCATTGCTTATGCAGTAAAACAAGAAATTGCACATTACCAACAACGTGGTGTAAATAGCGTGCCATTCTTTATTATCAACGATAAATACGGCATTAGCGGAGCACAACACCCTGAAACATTTTTAGAAGCGTTCAAACAAGTAGACCCTATAAAGACTATAGCCACTGGTGATAGCTGTGATCCTACTACCGAAATCTGTTAATTACAAGTAGAATTATAATAGAACTTAAATTTAAAGATATGAAAGCATCATTTTCTAACATCATAAAAGGTGAAACCCCTGTTTTAGTAGACTTTTTTGCCGACTGGTGTGGTCCATGTAAAATACTTGCCCCTATTCTAAAAGATGTAAAAGGGGATTTAGGCGACAGTATTAAGGTTGTAAAAATCGACGTAGATAAAAATCAAACTTTAGCATCTAAATATCAAGTAAAAGGTGTTCCCACAATGATTCTGTTCAAGGACGGAAAACAGGTTTGGCGACAATCAGGAGTAGTACCAAAGAACGACCTACTAAAGATTATAAAATCGAACTAATAGAATTTTAAACATACCGGACTGGGCAAATCGACCTGGCTTACAAAACTTAGGGTACCATTCTCTGCATCCCTTTTAAAAACAACAATATTGTTGCTACGTTGATTTGCTACCAGTACATGTTTACCTGAAGGGTCTAATACAAAATTTCTTGGCCAATCTCCTTTAACAGACTCTCTACCTACCAATTTTAATTTTCCAGTTGTTTTATCTACTTGAAATATTACCACGGTATTCTCTCCTCTATTCGTACCGTATAGAAATTTACCATCAGGTGACATATGAATATCTGCGCAATAGCTTTCCCTTTCAAAAGTTGAGTCTACAGTATCATAGGTTTCTAATATATAATACTTGTCCGCATCTTTTTGAAATATTGTTATCGTCGAGTTTAATTCGTTTATGACATAAAGAAATTTACCATTATCAGAAGTTACAAAATGTCTAGGTCCAGCACCTTCGCCAACTATCAATTCCCTTTGTTCACTTGAAACGAATTCACCTCTTGACTCACTATACTTTCTGATTTTATCAAGTCCTAGATCCGACACTAATAATTCACCATTTAAGAATGATGCCATATGGGCATGAGCGTTTTTGGTGGTATCTATAACTTTATGATCTATAATTTGTGGTGTTGCTTTCAGACTTCCATCATCTGATGTATTATACACAACAGCATTACCTCCCGTATAATTCGCAACTGCGACTAATTTACCACTATCATTTACACCAACGTAACAAGGGTTGGCGCCGTATGTTGATTGCTCATCTACCTTAACTAAAGTAGTGTCCTTTACCCTAAATGTAGTGATTGAACCATCTTCTTTTTTATAATCATCGACCTCACTAACCGCATATAAAGAATTTCTATCCGGAGAAAATGTTACATATGACGGATTTTTAATTTTGGCAGCTAACGTTTTATGAACCAGCTCACCTGTTTCCATATTAAAATTGAACCGATATATTCCCTCGCTACCGTTTTCGGTATACGTTCCTACATACAGAACCTCTTCTTTATTTTCTTCTTTCACTTGACAACTATTTAAAACAACTAAGCCGGTAATTCCCAATAAAAGTCCAACACTATATTTCATATGCTAATCTATAATTTTACCCTTTTAGAGCCAATAGAGTATTACTCTATTCCAAGATTGCCAAAAATATAAAAGAATTGTATAAACATTAAGATTAATTCAATTTTATGAAACAAAAATAGATTTTTCACTACATATATAAATATATGACAATAGGACACTGAGAACAACCAATGAAAGTTATTAAGGCAAAAGGGGCTTAGTTAAAAAAGTAGAAGCTTTAGAGAATTGCAAAAAGCTTACCGATATTGAGCAAAAAAGTAAGGAATAAAATTAGTACTCAAGCCAAAAAAGACAACATACAAGAAATAGGGATTTATATCGTTTCTTTTACTTTCGAAATAGCTGCCCTTTATGCTATCTATTATTTTAGATGATACCATTAAGCCTTGCGGAAATCTATAACCCAAAAAAATTGAAAGGCTTTTTTGGCTTCTGCATCTTTTGTTTTAACCTAAGGTTTGTCTACCATAACCTTGTAGGTTGGATCTTCCATAACATTTACATCAATAATATCATCAGCGTCAGAAAGTAGACGAATACAATCTTTACTTAAGTGACGTAAATGAACTTTCTTACCTACTTTCGCATAACGTTCGGTAATCTTGTTTAAAGCTTCAATACCGCTCATATCAGCCACCCTGCTTTCTTTAAAATCAATAATTACTTCGGTTGGATCACCTTGAACATCAAATTTTTCATTGAAAAGTGTTGTAGAACCAAAGAATAAGGGTCCGTAGATTTCATAGTGCTTTACGCCGTTCGTATCAACATGTTTTCTTGCACGAATTCTTTTTGCATTCTCCCAAGAGTATGCCAACGCAGAAATAACAACACCTAATAAGACTGCTATTGCAAGATTGTGGGTAATAGCAGTAATCAATGTCACTAGAACCATAACAACGACATCTGAATTTGGCATTTTCCTAAACGTCTTAAAGCTGGCCCACTCAAACGTCCCTATAGCGACCATAAACATTAATCCGACCAATGCTGCCATTGGCAAACGCTCAATAACACTTGATCCGAACATAATAAATACCAATAACATTACTGCTGCAGTAATTCCAGATAACCTTGCTCTTGCTCCTGAAGATGTATTGATCAAACTCTGACCAATCATTGCACAGCCGCCCATACCAGATAAAAACCCCGATAAAATATTTGCCGACCCTTGCGCTACACATTCTCTATTACTATTTCCTCTGGTATCGGTAATTTCATCTATAATATTTAATGTCAACAAACTCTCTATTAACCCAACGCCAGCTACTATGGCCGCAAACGGAAAAATAATTTTAAACGATTCAAATGTCAATGGTATCTGAGGAATAGATAATGGCGGAAAACCACCCTTTATAGATTCGCCTTCTCTCATAGTATCTGCAACTGTCAAAGTATCTATACTAAACCCGATAACTATGGCAGAAACAACCACAATCGCAACCAAAGATGACGGTACCGTTTTCGTCAATTTAGGCAAGCCCCAAATAATCAACATGGTCAATAAGGTCAACCCTAACATAATTACCATATTCGAACCTTCTAAAAGTTCATCTGTTCCTTTCTGATAAAAATTAGGAAATTGCGCCATAAATATGATAATGGCCAACCCGTTTACAAAACCGAACATTACCGGATGCGGTACTAAACGAATGAATTTACCCAACCGTAAAATACCCGCTAATATTTGTAATACACCTGCAACAATGACCGTTGCGAATACATAATTTAAAATGGTCTCCGGTTCTATGCCCGGAAAGTTTCTTTTCAGCTCCAATATCAACCCAATGAAAACAACTGCAACCGCACCTGTAGCACCAGAGATCATTCCTGGTCTACCACCAAAAATAGAGGTTATCAATGCTAGAACAAACGCTGCATATAACCCTGTCAACGGTGAAAAACCTGGAATTAATGCAAATGCAATAGCCTCTGGTACCAAAGCCAAAGCTACAGTTAATCCTGATAAGATTTCTGTTTTATAATCTACGGTTTGTTTGAAATCGAATAAATTAAAAATCTTCGCCATAAATCTAACTTTAAAGGGCGCAAAAATAGTAATATTTACCGGTCTAACCACAAACATGCTGATTATTACCAAATTACCTGTTTACCAATCTCTTAACCCCAGTAATTTCTCCCCTAATAAGGATAATTTAGCAGTATCATATCTAGTTTGCTCCCAATTTCTAGGATCCCCAGGAAATGCATAGCCTTCGGGTGCAATTCTATTCTTCCACGAGTTGACTCTCCAATTTTTGAGAACGTCATTTTCTGGCTCCGCTGGCATCATTGAAATATACTGTGCGATGCGCACTTTGTCTTTAGATGTATTAGGTCTAATACCATGTGGTTCCGTGCTGTTGAAAATTAATAAATCTCCCTCTTTCATTTTTACCTTAACAATTTTATCTTCCAAACCATCTAACGATGGTTGAAATCTATCTCGGTCTACTGGCTGCGTCAATTTCCACGAATCGTAATTACGATACAACCAGGGAATACATTGAAAACCGCCCATATTTTCATCTTCTTGATCGGCTAATGCCAAAACACCTTGTACATTTTGTGGCTTTGTCTCAGGATCATAATCCCAATGTATGAATCCTTTTTTTTCTACTCCCTCAGGTAATGGAAAATTCAAGTTGGCACGATCAATAGTGACCCAAAGTTTTTCAGTTCCCCAAACATCTACAAAGGCGTCATATACTCTTTGTGTCTGTCTGTTGTTCCACAGGTGTTGATTATTGTACACCTCAACCATTCCTGTCCCTATTAATTCTTTCATTTGCATTTCTGCACGTGCAGGGGCATACCAAGTTGATGAATCTGTCGGACTTTTTTCATCGAACTCCCAGATAAAATCTGCCGTCGCTTTTGCTTGTTCTAGAGTTACTGCATTTTTTATAACGATATAGCCGTTCTCCAACCAAAATCTCCAATTCTCTTCACTGAGTACACGAAGTGGTTTTCCACTAGAACGGTCGTTCAATTTTTGTTTACTACTAGTTGCTGTTGATGGGTTACCAGGTATATCTTTGTGCTCTTTATTACCCTGCTCCACATTATTATTTGTCTGTTGCATAGTGTGAAATATCAAGTTTAGATTATTTGATAAAGCTACTGAGGCTTAGCTAATTGAACTACCGTAATATTGACCATAGTTTGAACAATATTGATTTATACGTTTCCAAAAAACAAATTTATGTGCAATTTTGTTATATTTAACTCATGAAAATTGAATTAGAAACTATTGATCCGGAAAGTAAAAGTCCGTTTCGTTTGTTACACGACCCAAAACTGAGCCATCTTTTTTATTGGCATTTTCACCCTGAATATGAAATCGTTTATATAGAGGGATCGAACGGCACAAGACATGTTGGTGATCACATTTCTGAGTACGAAGAAACCGATCTAGTTCTTATTGGGTCTAACATTCCCCATTTAAATTTTGACTACGGTGTAAAGACTACTTACCGAGAAGAGGTTTTACATATTAAGCCGTCTTTTAAGAGTACATTTGTTGATCCCATTCCAGAATTACAAAGTTTAAATAGATTATTGGATCTATCTCGATACGGAATTGCTTTTTATGGAAAAACTAAAAAAGTCGTGGGCAAATTATTAAAAGAGCTTCACACCCTTAAGCCTTTCGAATATTTTATGGCAATCATGGCTATTCTTAAAAGACTTTCTCAAAGCAATGAGTTTGAATTGCTTCACAAAAAGCCCTATAAAAACAGATATAGCAAAAAAGAGCAAAGTAGAATACGTGATATTTATGGCTTAATAGATGAGCGTTATCAAGGCAAAATTTCAGTAGACGAGGTTGCCAAGTTCTGTCATCTAACCAAGCCTGCTTTTTGTCGTTATTTCAAAAAAGCTACCGGAAGTACTTTTATTGAGTTTTTAAATCAATATCGCATCAGCCAGTCTAAAAGAATGTTACTTACCGGAAAGAATGTAAGTGAAACATGTTTCGAATGTGGTTTTGAGAGTCTGTCTTATTTCAACAGAACTTTTAAGAAGGTAACAGGAGAAAACCCGTCAGCATTTAAAAAGAGATTGCAAACCCATTAAATGAAGTAGTATTCTATTTAAAAGAGGAAACCTGTAAAGTAAGACCCAGTTATTTTTGTAGAGCACAAAGTTAACATTCATCTAAATTCTAGACGGATGACTTTTAACCTCTAAAAACATAACAATGGAAATTTTTGACCCGCTTTCTTTAAAAACCGTATCGCAAATATGCATTGCCGCTGTTTTTGTCTATTTATATATGATGTTCATTACCCGAGTCACCGGCAAAAGAACTTTCGCCAAAATGACAAGTTTTGATTTTGCGGTAACGATAGCGATGGGTTCTATACTGGCAGATGCCGTCAACAAACCGGTATCTAGTTTAATGCCCGCACTTGTTTCCTTAGCTTTATTAGCAGGTTTGCAAGCTTTGTTTGCCAAATTATTATCATCTTCTGATGCAGCACAAAAGATAGTAACAAACACCCCAATTCTTCTTATGGAAAACGGGAACATTCTGAAAGAAAACCTGAAAAAAGCATTAGTAAGCCAAGCGGATTTGATGGGGAAACTACGTGAGGCGAATGTTCTACAATTATCTCAAGTAAAAGCTGTCATTTTTGAAACTACAGGAGATATTTCTGTTTTGCACACCAATGAGCAAATAGCAGTTGACGCTATTATTATAGAGGATGTAAAGACCAGTGCATAAAAAATACCCTATTCAAAAAAGAATAGGGCATTCTTAAGACAATCAACCTAAAAACTATTTTGCTTTCTTACGTTCTACGTTCATAGTAGGATTGGAAGATTTACTTCTTTTTTTGCCATCATCAGAACCTTTACCTGATTTTAAATATTCTATATATCCCCTTCCTTTAAACTCATAGGTAGTTCCGCTATCTGGGTGATATAATTCTATAGTACCATCATTAATTACATATAGCTCAAAATAATCATTACCAAAAAAGTCATAATCTAATGTCAAGGTTTTTAAAGAATTATCGCCTTGCACGTTATACACTTGATAATTTCCCTCAAAATCCCACTGTAAATTTGAAACATTCGTATTGGGTGCATCTAAAGAAGACCTGAAAAAATCTGGTAAAAATTGCAGGTAATTCTCATTGTCAAAATCATTTAAAGCACCAGTATTACTTGTATAGACTTTCTCCCAAGCATCATATTCTTGTAAGAAGTAATTGATATTATCGTAGAACACCATATTGTAATCAAAATTGTTGATCTGGTATCCTTTCAAATAATAAGAGGTATCTGTACTAGCGTCATACAATTCTATTGTATTATTATTAACGGCATAAACTTCTAAATACCAAGAACCATCAATATCGTGATCAATATCTACTGTTCCTCTAAGTGTGCCATATGTACCTACATCAATACCATATCCTCCACCTGTTTTACCAATACCAACTATATTATTATTTGCATAAAATACACCTCGGTCAAAAGAAACGGTAAATGCTCTTTGCAAAAATGGCACTTCACCATTACCACGGGTTGCATTGATATCAACATACCATAGATCATAGCTTTGTAATACTTGGTCGGTATTGAAAGCGGACTCTTCTATAAAATCATCTTCAATAATTACCTCTGCATAACAAGAAACCAACAGCGTGGTCAAAAGAAAATATCCTGTGAGTAGTTTTATTGTTTTCATATGATTTTGTTTTATTAATTATTTACCTAGAAACAATCTCTATGCCAAAATTTACTTAAGACTAATATCAAGCTCATAACGATCATACAAATAATTGGTAAATTTGCACCATGAACAAGGATGTAAAATTTGCGGTTTTAGGAGGTGGAAGTTGGGCTACGGCTATTGTTAAAATGTTGACCAATAATCAAGAACAAGTTGGTTGGTATATGAGAAATGCCGATGCCATTGAGCATATAAAAACTCAAAAACACAACCCAAATTACTTAACATCTGTAGAATTTAAGCCAGAGCAGCTGTTTTTGACCAACGATATTAATGAAGCTGTCAATTATGCCGATGTTTTAATTTTTGCAATACCCTCTGCTTTTTTAGTAACCGAACTAAAGCATCTTACAGCAGTTTTACAGGAGAAAATTATTTTCTCTGCTATAAAAGGTATCGTACCAGAATCTGGATTGATCGTAGGTGAACATTTTCATGAATTACATGAAATACCATTTGAAAATATTGGTGTTATCTCGGGTCCATGCCATGCAGAAGAAGTTGCCTTAGAGCGCCTTTCTTATTTGACCATTGCTTGTGCCGATACCGAAAAAGCAGATTTGGTAGCTAACAATTTGGCTTGTGCGTACATTAAAACTAGTATTAGTAAAGATATCATTGGAACGGAATATGCAGCTATGCTAAAAAACATCTATGCTATTGCTGCTGGTATGGCCCATGGTTTAGGTTATGGCGATAATTTTCAAAGTGTATTGATGAGTAATGCCATTCGTGAAATGAAACGTTACACCAAGCGCATTCATAACTTAGACCGTAACATAAACAAGTCTGCTTATTTAGGGGATTTATTGGTTACCGGTTATTCCATATTTAGTCGTAACAGAATGTTCGGCAACATGATCGGTAAAGGGTATACCGTAAAAAGCGCACAGATGGAAATGAGTATGATTGCCGAAGGATACTACGCTGCAAAAAGTGCTTATAACATAAAAGAGAACTTTACAAAAAAGGTCAAAACCCCGATTATTGACGCTGTTTATAAAGTTCTCTATGAGAATAAAAATCCTAAAAAGGTGTTTCTTGATTTAACTGATAAACTGGATTAATAAAAGTTGTCTATCTTAGAATCAGCTAATTATCTTCTATATGCGCATATGGACAATTTTTCTGTTTCTAATTATATGTACCGCCTGCAAGCAAACTTCTAAAAAAGAGGTTTTGAGTGGCACTCTTGTAGTACCTGCCAACCGTGAAAAATCGGATTCGCATACAATCAGTCTTGTTTACAAAGTTTTAAAAGCAAAAAATATAGATTCCTCTAAATCTCCTATAGTTTATTTACAAGGTGGGCCTGGTGGTCCAACTTTGATTATGGAAAATTTCTGGAAGGATCACCCACTACGAAATGACCGAGATATTATATTAATGGACCAACGAGGAACGGGTCTATCTCAAGCAGTTTGTGTTGAATCTGGAGAGGATGCCATTTCTATTCTGAGAAAGAATCTTAATAAGGAGGAAGAATTTTTAGCATTAACCAAGTTAATGAAAGATTGTAAAAATTCATTAGCTCAAAAAGAAATTGATTTTTCCGAATTTTCCAGTAAAGAAATAGCTGCCGATTTTGAAGATTTAAGAAAAGAACTAGGGTATGATACTTGGAATCTCTTTGGAGGTTCTTACGGTTCAAGATTAGGTTTAACCATTATGCGAGATTATCCTAATAGTGTAAAAAGTGCCGTTCTTTTTTCAGTATTCGCACCCGAAAATAATTTACTAACAGATTTTAGCAAGAGTTTTGAAGATTCACTTTTTTCTGCCCTTAAACGCTGTGAAAAAGATGAAGCATGTAATACGAGATATTCTAATTTAAAAATGCGCATGTTAACTGTGTTACGTAAATTGGAAAACGAACCTCTAACTATAGTTTATGAAGAAGAAGAATTCATCTTGAATGCAAGAGATGCTATTTTATTAATAAAACTAATGTTATATCACCGTTCGTCAATAGCTAAAATTCCCGAATTTATTGAAACATTGGAAAATAAAAATAATGACGCCATAATTGACAAACTAGATGATTTTATACCTATATACAGAACTATTAATCTACCTATGAGCTATTCTGTATTAGTTTATGAAGAACTTCCTTTCACAGACATAAATGAAGTTGACACCTTTTTCAAAACACAATCTAATATAGGAGATGAGTATTATCCTTATGATTTAAATAGTTTAAAAAAATGGCACCCTTTTAGGGCACCAACAATGGAGAACGAACCTGTATTTTCTTCAATACCAACATTGATGGTCAGTGGTGACCTTGATCCTATTACACCAGTTCGTTACGCAACAGATGCTTTAAAACATTTAGAAAATGGTTTCGGTATTATCTTCCCAGATGATAGCCACAACTTATTCAATGCATGTTTTTTTCAAATGGCCGAAGATTTCTACAACGACCCTACCCGTAAACCAAATTCTGAATGTAGCTCAATAAGAAGACCTATTGAGTGGGATCTATCACCTTCTCTCTAAAGAAAAGTCTGAATGCTCTTTTAATTCTGCATTTAAGATTGTTCTCCATTCTTCGACTACAGCATCTGTAACCTTAAACCTAATTTGAAATTCTTTCAGTAAAGGTTCCATTAAAAATCTAATACTATCAATATCGAAATACAATCTACCGGTTCTTCTTATGAAGAAATCCATTGGGGTTTGCACCATTTCGTAATCTATACCAAAAGCTAATTCGGCTTTAGCTAAACGCACGTAATTATCCGCTTCGACAATAGTAGCGTACGTTTCTAGAATTTTATCTGCCTGTTTTCCATAGTTGGTGACCAAAAACCAGGCATCATGCTTTGTAAAGCCCTCTTTTTTAATTTGTTCATAGACCTGATTAATGTATTTCTTAACGTGCTTGAACTTTTTAAAATCAACATTTCCACATAGAAATATTTTCTCTGTATAGCATTCCTTTAGTTTGGTATCATAATCTTCTTCAATCCTTTTGGCGATGCGATCTACTACTCGTTCTGCCATTTTACGGTAACCGGTTAACTTACCGCCTGCGATACTGATCAACCCCGTATCAGACACAAAGATTTCATCTTTTCTAGATAGCTCTGAAGCAGATTTTCCTTCTTCGTGAATTAAGGGACGTAGACCTGCCCAAGAAGAAACAATATCATCTAATTCTAAATGAATATCAGGAAACATATTATTCACCGCAGAAACCAAATAAATGGCATCGGCAATATCTGTTCTAACATTGTCCTTATTATCATTATAATTGGTATCTGTAGTACCTACATAGGTGATTTTACCTCGAGGTATAGCAAACATCATTCTACCATCTGGAATATCAAAATACACAGATTGTTTCACAGGCAATTTCTCATACGGAAATACCAAATGCACCCCTTTGGTCAAATGAAGCTGTTTCCCCTTTTTAGACTTGTTCAAACTTCTTAACTCATCTACCCATGGACCAGCCGCACTAATTACATATTTAGACTTGATAGTAAATTCTATACCGGTAACGTTATCAGTAGCTTTAACACCAGCAACTTTTTCATTTTCATAAACGAATTCATTTACCTTGGCATAATTCAATGCCTGAGCACCGAACAGCAAACTAGTTTTTATGTTCTCGATAGTTAAACGGGCATCGTCTGTTCTATACTCGGCATAATACCCTGCACCGTTTAAAATCTTTTTGGGTAACAAAGGCTCCAATTTCATGGCTTCCTTTTTTTCTAACATTTTACGTTTATCATCACCTGATACCTGAGCCAAAATATCATACACTTTAAGTCCGATAGATGTCAACCATTTACCATAAGAACCATTTTCTATTAATGGCAATAACATCTTTTCTGGAAGTACCAAATGAGGAGCCAACTTATGAACTATGGCACGTTCAGAACCTACTTCTTTGACCAACCAAAAATCGAACTGTTTTAAGTATCGGAGTCCGCCATGTATCAATTTTGTAGATTTACTACTTGTACCAGAAGCAAAATCACCTTTTTCCAATAGCGCAACTTTTAGTCCGCGCGAGGCAGCATCTAATGCAATACCGCCGCCGGTAATTCCACCTCCTATAACCACTAAATCAAAATCTTCAGATTCTAAATGGTCTATCGTTTTTTGACGTTCTAAATTGGTAAATTTTATATTCTTCATCTGTAGATGTCTATTTTATTTGAAACGGTGGTTTTGGTCGCAATTAGACCAAAACCTAACATTAATAGGCAAAGATAGACCTAGTCATATGCTATTCCATGCTCTATAAAATTAATAAATTGTAAAATTGATATGTATGCTACTCTTCTTCCCAGCCTTTAGATCTTTCTACCGCTTTTTGCCACTTTTTGTATAGTCGTTTTCTTTTAACGCGGTCAAAAGTTGGTTTGAAAATTCGGTCCATTGGTCGGCTTTGATCAATGTCAGATTGTTTCCAGAAACCTACTTGAATTCCTGCAAGAAATGCTGCACCCATTGCGGTCGATTCAATAATTTCTGGTCGGTGTACTTCAGAATCTAAAATATCTGCTTGAAACTGCATTAAATGATTGTTTGCACATGCACCACCATCCACTCTTAAATTTTTAAGCTGAATGCCAGAATCATCTTCCATAGCCTTTAAAATATCTTTAGTCTGATATGCCAGTGCTTCTAAAGTTGCCTTTGCCAAATGCGCTTTGCCTGTATCTCTTGTTAATCCGAAAACAGCTCCTCTGGCATACATATCCCAATAAGGAGCACCTAGACCCGCAAAAGCCGGAACCACATATACCGGATTCTCACCTTCTATGGAATTGGCCAATTCTTCGGTTTCTTTTGCGTCTTCTATAAGCTCTAAACCATCCCTAAGCCATTGTATGGCAGCACCAGCAATAAAAATACTGCCTTCAAGGGCATAATATACTTTACCATCTAAACCGTAGGCAATAGTAGTCAACAGGCCGTTTTTAGAAAACTGTGGTTTTTCTCCCGTATTCATCAGCATAAAACAACCGGTACCATAGGTGTTTTTCGCAGAACCTTTTTTAAAGCAAGCCTGACCGAAAAGAGCTGCCTGTTGATCACCTGCGATACCTGCTATCGGTATTTTAACCCCTTCTATTTCATAATCCCCAAAATGTGCAGAAGATGGTTTTACTTCTGGCAACATCGATTTAGGTATATCTAATGCCTTTAACATTTTATCGTCCCATTTCAGATTTACAATATCATAAATCATGGTGCGCGAAGCATTGCTATAATCGGTTACGTGGTTATGGTCTTTGGTCATATTCCAGACCAACCAGGTATCAATCGTACCCATTAACAAATCGCCTGCTTGGGCTTTCTTTTTGGCTCCTTCAACATTATTCAATATCCACTTTACCTTAGTACCCGAAAAATAGGAATCAATGACCAACCCTGTGGTTTTCCTTACATGCTCTGTGAGTCCGGTTTTTTTAAGATGCTCGCAAATATCCGCAGTACGTTTATCTTGCCACACGATGGCATTATATACAGGCTCTCCGGTATTTTTATCCCAAACTACTGTAGTTTCCCTTTGGTTAGTGATTCCAATACCAACTATTTCAGAAGGTTTCACTTTTTCCTTTTCAAATAGCTCATTTAAAACAGCCACCTGAGAAGATAAAATTTCTTTAGGGTCATGTTCCACCCAACCCGATTTAGGGAAAATTTGTTTGAATTCTTTTTGGACCATCCCTTTAATGGTGCCATCATGGTCTACTAACAAAGCTCTAGAGCTCGTTGTTCCCTGATCTAATGATACTATAAATTGCCTTGTCATGTACTTTAAGTTGTTTCCCTAAATATAACGGAATTTAAGCTCATTCCAAAGCAGAGGATGTTGTAGAAATTTAAAAATCTATGTCTTTCTATTGAAACTATATTCTCGTTCTACCAAGCAAATACGAACGGTGTAAGAATTGTACCAGTCGGCAATACCTTTTTTCTGAGCTAATAAATGATCTGCCTGCTGTTTCCAATCATGAATCGCATTTAAGCTATCCCAATAACTTACTGTAATTCCGATTTCTTCTCGTGCACTTTCAATCCCTATGAAGCCAGATTGTTTTTTGGCTAATTGCTCCATAAACTCTGCCATTTTTCCATAACCATTATCACCTGTTGTTCTAGTAGAAGTAAAAATAACAGCGTAATAAGGCTTCTTCATAGTTTTATTGGATAAAGTCTTTTTCTACAAAATACGTTACAATTGCTTCTTTCATAAGTACCGTTTGTTCCCCTGCTTTTAAAGAGGGTAATACTTCTAGTACATTATAATGAGGCCAGCCATCTTCATCGAAAAAACTGAATTCATAAAATCCGTAAGGTTCTAAAAGACGACAAATAGCTATATGCATTAAATCTAACTTGTCGTCTTTTTTATATTTTCTGTGGTATTGTCCTAATTCTTGAACGCCCACCAAATAAATGATTGCATCTAATTCTAAAGGATCCCCGTCAGAAAACTTTACTGAAAGCTTTTCTACCAAATAATCCCATCGTTCTTTTAATTGTATATCCCTTGCCATAAAATTCCTTCAATCTCATCTATGATATTGACCTTGCAAAGGTACAAATCAAAGTCCTATATTTGTTAAAACACTTTACGAATGGGGCTTTTAGATATTTTACTTGGATTACCTTTAATATGGGGTCTATGGAAGGGATATAAAAATGGTCTTTTCACGGAGATTGCTTCTATTGTTGCACTTGTTGCCGGTATTTTTGGAGCAATCCACTTTTCATATATCACAGGCGAATATTTATCTGAGCATTTATATTGGGATGAACGCAATATGAGCATCATAGCCTTTATCATCACATTTGTACTTATCATCATCATTGTCAATCTAGTCGGAAAACTATTAACAAAGGTTGCCAATTTTGCTATGCTAGGGGCTTTGAATAAAATTGCAGGTGGTATTTTCGGTGCTATAAAAGTTGCTATTTTATTAGGTGCCGCTTTTATATTTTTTGATCGAATGGACACGACGTTTAACCTACTAAAAGAAGAAACTAAAAAGGAATCAATTCTTTACCAACCTATTAAAGATATAGGGGCACTAATTTTTGATACTGTACTACAAAATGAAGAAGTAAAAAAAGAATCTTCCAACGAGCACATTTTCATATAAACTCTTCCTACGCTAATCTTACTTTTTGAACACTTTATCGAATAAGCATTTTTGTTACCATCATGCATTTAATTTTTCTATAATATTACTCTATCGATAACCCAAATCGATTACAAGAGCTTAGAACACTCTTAACTTTTTACCTACTACGCTACGCCGAGAGGCTTTTTTTAATTAAAAGACACCTATATGAAAATGAGATTGCTATATGCGGTCCCTGTCTTTTTGTTACTTTTTCTTGGTTCTTGTACTAGCGAATCTCTAGATGAAACGCCGGTATTAGAAGCTGAAAACGTTTTAACCATAGAGCAGGACCTTTTGGATATTGTCAACGAACATCGGTTAAGCTTAAATACCAATACTTTAGAATTCAGTGATGTGGCATATAAATATGCCAATCTACATACTGACTATATGATATCTAAAGGCAGTGTTAGCCATGATAATTTCAGCTCAAGAGCATCGAACATCGATACTGAAATATCTGTGGAAATGGTCGCCGAGAATGTTGCCAAAGATTATAGAACTGCATTAGAAGCTTTTGAAGGTTGGCACATTAGTAGTAGCCATAAAAAAACTATGGAGGGCGATTTTACACATACCGGGATTAGTGTTAAGAAAGATGATTCGGGCAATTACTATTTCACCCAACTTTTTTATAAGCAATAAACAACAACTCTATTTTGAGCATACTCCAGAGAATATAAACTTATAGAGGTCAGTAGATAAGTTCATATTTTTAAAGTCAATAAAAATAGGAATAATATGAATGTTTTCAAGGGTCAAAACCTTCTAGAGTTCTCCGATCGGTTCAAAACGGACGAAGACTGCAAGGGATACTTGGCCGAGATCAAGTGGAGGGGTGGTTTTGAGTGCCTCAAATGCGGTCATAAAAAATCGCAGATCAGAAAAGATTTCTCCCGTACCTGCAATATATGCTCGCACCAGGAATCGGCAACGGCAAACACGGTTTTTCACAAGGTCAAGTTCGGTGTCCGCAAAGCGTTCTTCATCACTTTTGAAATGGGTACCAGTACCAAGAGTCTCTCGGCAAGTTATATGGGTGTGCGCTATGGGGTGACCGAAAAGACGGCCCGCCTATGGATGCACAAGGTAAGGGAGGCTATGGAGTCCAGTGGCAACAACCCTATGGAGGGTGAGGTCCACGTGGACGAGTTCGTTCTCGGCGGTCGTGAAAAAGACAGGATAGGCAGGAGCTACAATGCCAAGAAAATGAAAGCCGTGACGGCTGTGGAGCTCACCAAAGAGGGCAAGGTGAAAAGAATGTACGCCATGCGCATAGAGGACTTCTCCGCTAGATCCCTACAGTACATTTTTATAAACCACATAAGCCGCGATGCGAATGTGACAACCGACAAATGGAGGGGATACCGGCCAATCGCAAAGGCCTATGACATCAAACAGGTCGAGAGCAACGGTGGATTAAATTTCAAAGCGCTCCACACAATGATACATCAAATAAAATCCTGGATAAGGACGACCTACTCCTGGGTAAGCGATTTCAACATCAACAGATATTTCAATGAGTTCTGTTTTAGGATAAACCGCTCTCAGACCAAATCAACCATATTCAACAATCTAATAACCAAAATGGTCAAGAAGGATATAGTTTATCACAATAAAATTATATGCAGCTAACTACTGACCTCTATAAATTTAAAATAAAAATGACAAAGTCAAATAACATACCTCAAATAAAAAATGAGGTACAGTACGAAGCATTAGTAGATAAAGGATATAGCAAAGAAAAAGCTGCACGCATTGCAAATACAGATAACGCAGGCAAAAAAGGGGGTAAAGCTTCTAACTATGAAGAAAGAACCAAAAAGGAACTTTATGACCAAGCTAAAGAAATTGGTATAAACGGACGTTCCAAAATGAGCAAAAAAGAGTTAATTTCAACATTAAGAAATAACTGATTATGCAAAACGTAACACCATTCCACATTGCCATTCCCGTTCATAACTTGGCGGAATGCAGAACTTTTTACAGAGATATTTTGAATTGTGAAGAAGGCCGTAGTAGCGACCATTGGGTAGATTTCAATTTATTCGGACATCAGTTGGTGATACATTACAAACCTAAGTCGGATACTGAAATCGTGCATCATAACCCTGTTGATGGTCATGATGTTCCTGTACCGCATTACGGTGTAGTTTTACCTTGGGATACGTTTCAAAGCTTTTCAGAAAAGCTAAAATCTAAAGGTGTAACATTTGTTATTGAACCTTATGTGCGTTTTGCAGGCAAAGTGGGCGAACAAGCTACCATGTTTTTCTATGATCCAGCAGGCAATGCTTTAGAGTTTAAAGCTTTTAAGGATATGGGGCAGTTGTTTGCGAAGTAACCAGGCTCAACACTTTAAATGTAAAAACCATCAACAAAAATGTCTACTGATGATTTTTTGACTAAATTAATTTCTATTTAAAATACTATTATTGCGACCAAGAAGTCGGCACTCTATCCCAACGATGCTTTTTTAATTCTTCATACAGTTCATTAGATAGTAATTTACCATCGCTAGTGGCTGTATTTGCTAATACATTTCGCTGCTTACGCATACCAGGTATAGTAGTGCTAACATTATCATTCATCAAAATAAAACGCAGTGCCATTTCGGCCATAGTCATACCTTCAGGAATCAACGGTCTCAGGGCATCGGCATGTTCTACAGAAGAAATTAAATTCTCAGGTACAAAATAAGTGCCACGCCAATCATCTTTAGGGAACGTAGTTTCTTTCGT